>R14__coassemble_108_pt1 | contig 69926 bp, 64 predicted proteins | sample R14__metabat2_high_PE_026 | metagenome-assembled genome bin R14 | reverse complement strand
TACACGGTGCCGTCCACGGTCACCTTGCCCTCGCCGCCGATGTTGATGATGCCCATTTCCCGGCGCTGCAGGAAATATTCGGCGCGCAGCTCGTCGCCGGCCGCCAGGGTCAGCACCTTGTCAACGGGCATGCAGCCGCCGGTGATGATGCGGTCGATGTGGCTGTACACCATCTTGACATCATCCTTGGGGAACAGATCCTGAATCAAAAACTCCTCACGAAGACGGGCGGTGTCATAAGTCTTGACATCACGGGGGGAGGATGCGGTACGCAATTCCATGGGCGTTTGCCTCCTTCAATTTGGTAGCGGATAAACCTCTTCCTCTATTTTACTATGAAAACCTCGTTTTGAAAAGGGGAAACTTGAAGAAATGCAAGAAAAATGAGCGGCCGGGACCGCTCATGGTGAAATATCAGAAATCGCAGTTCATGGGAGTGCGGGGATAGGGGATAACGTCGCGGATATTGTCCACGCCGGTCAGGTAGATCAGCAGACGCTCGAAGCCCATACCGAAGCCGGCATGGGTGCATCCGCCGAAGCGGCGCAGGTTCACGTACCAGTACAGGGAATCCTTGCTGATCTTCAACTCATCCATGCGGGCCGTCAGCTTCTCGTAGCGGGTCTCACGCTGGCTGCCGCCCATCAGCTCGCCGGCACCGGGCACCAGCAGGTCCACGGCGGCTACGGTCTTGTTGTCGTCGTTCTGATACATGTAGAAGGCCTTGATCTCCTTGGGCCAGTCGTACACGAATACGGGGCCGTGGAAATACTCCTCCGTCAGGTACTTCTCATGCTCCTTGGCGGTATCCTCACCGTACTTGGGCTCGAACTGGAAACGGTCCTTCACCTGGCGCAGGATGGTGATGGCTTCCTCGTGGGTGATGCGGGCCGCCTTGGGGGTCGCCAGCAGGGAGTTCAGCTTGTCCAGCAGGCCGCCGCCGTTGAACTTGTCCAGGAATTCCAGCTCATCCATGCAGCGGTCCATCACATAGCGGATGACGAACTTCAGGAAGTCCTCCTCCACGTCCATCAGCTGCTGCAGATCGCAGAAGGCGATCTCGGGCTCGATCATCCAGAACTCCGCGGCGTGGGTCTTGGTGTTGCTGTTCTCCGCACGGAAGGTGGGGCCGAAGGTGTAGATCTTGCTGAAGGCCATGGCGAAGGTCTCACCCTCCAGCTGACCGCTGACGGCCAGCGCGGTAGCCTTGCCGAAGAAATCCTGGGAGGGATCCTTCTGCTTTTCGGGCGGCAGGGTAGTCACGGTGAAGGTATCACCGGCACCCTCCGCGTCGTTGGCGGTGATCAGGGGCGTATGAACATACACGTAGCCGCGGTCCTGAAAGTAGGTGTGGATCGCCATGCTGGCTACACTGCGGATGCGGAACACGGCCTGGAACAGACGGGTACGGGGGCGCAGATAGGCGATATCCCGCAGGAACTCCACGCTGTGGCGCTTGGGCTGCAGCGGGTAATCCTCGGGGCAGTCGCCCTCCAGCACGATGGAAGCGGCCTGCACCTCGGGGGTGGTGGGATCCTTGTAGCTGGGCACCACCTTGCCGCATACGGTGATGGCGGCGCCCACATGCAGCGTGGACACGGTCTCCCAGTCGGCGATGGTATGATCATAAACGACCTGCGGGTTTTTGAAGCAGGTACCGTCGTAGAAATCGATGAAGCCCATGTTCTTCTGCTTGCGATGGTTGCGGATCCAGCCCTGCAGACAGACTTCTTTGCCCTGCAGCTCTGCCAGGCGTTCCTTGAGGTCCCTGGTGGTCAAAACCTCCATGTATGTTTCCTCCTCGAGCGGTATACCGTTTTCTTGACGCACGATCGCCTTTGACCGTGCGCTGATTATTCTATCACAATCCCCGGACCGATGCAAGCCTGCGGTCAGTCCAGCAGACGGAAGCCTTCCTCGGTCAGACGGCTGCGGATCTGCTCGATCTGCTCATAGTTGCGGGTCTCCATGCCCACGGTCAGAGTGCAGCTGGTCACGGCGCTGTTGGCCTCGGAATTGCCGTGCAGCACGCTGACCACATTGGCGCCGCACTCGCTGATGATGCGGGCCACGCCCAGCAGCTGGCCGGGCTTGTCCTCCAGGGCGATATGCAGGGTGGCATTGCGGCCGGCGGTGATCAGGCCGCGGGTGATCACGCGGGACAAGATGTTCACGTCAATGTTGCCGCCGGAAACCAGGCAGACGACCTTCTTGCCTTCGATGGGCAGCTTGCCGAACATGGCGGCTGCCACGCTGACGGCACCGGCACCCTCGGCGATGACCTTCTGCTTTTCCAGAAGCGCCAGGATGGCCGCGGCGATCTCATCCTCACTGACGGTAACGACCTGATCCACGTACTGGCTGACCATGTCGAAGGTGATGTCGCCGGGACGCTTCACCGCGATGCCGTCGGCAAAGGTCTTGGCCGTGGGCAGGGTGATGGGGGAGCCTTTTGCCAGGGAATCCGCCATGCTGGCGGCATTGGTGGCCTGCACACCATAGACTTTGACGTTGGGGTTCAGCTGCTTGATGGCGAAGGCAACGCCGCTGATGAGGCCGCCGCCGCCCACGGGGCAGATGACCGCGTCCACATCGGGCAGCTGGTCCAGGATCTCCAGACCGATGGTGCCCTGACCGGCAATGACTTCATCATCATTGAAAGGATGCACAAAGGTCATGCCGGTTTCCTGCTGCAGCTTGGCGGCATGGGCCGCGGCGTCATCATAGGCACCCTTGACCAGGCAGACTTCGGCACCCAGGGCCTTGGTGCTTTCCACCTTGCTGATGGGGGCGCCGTCGGGCATGCAGACGATGCTCTTGATGCCCATACGGGTGGCAGCCAGGGCCACGCCCTGGGCATGGTTGCCGGCGCTGCAGGCAATGACGCCCGCCTTGCGCTGCTCCTCCGTCAGCTGGCTGATCTTGTAGTAAGCACCGCGCAGCTTGAAGGAACCGGTCAGCTGCAGGTTCTCAGTCTTCAGGTACATTTTGAAGCCCTTGGAAAGGACGGGCGCTTCGATCAGATCGGTCTTGCGGGCCACCGACTTCAGCACAAAGGCGGCGTGATAGACCTTGTCAAGTGTTACCATGGGGGTGCCTTCTTTCTCATTCTTCTTGGGTGGGTGTGATGCCGACCAGGTGATTGATGAACTGCTGGGCGGTGCGTCCGCTGACGCCTCCGTGGCGGAGCTCCCAGCGGTTGGCCTCCAGCATCAGCTGGTCCTCGGTCATCCGGATATTGGGATAGCGCTGGGCGATACCCTTGACGATGGCAGCCCAGAGCTGACGGTCCGGGGTGGAATAGTTGATGGCGCAGCCGAAGCGGGCCGCCAGGGACAGCTTCTCCTGCACGGTATCGGAGCGGTGGATGTCGCCGTCATGCTCCATATCGCTGCGGTCGTTCCAGGTCTCGCGGATCAGATGACGGCGATTGCTGGTGGCGCAGATGAGCACATTGTCGGGGCGGGTCTCAATGCCGCCCTCGATGACCGCCTTCAGGAACTTGTACTCCACCTCGTTCTCCTCAAAGGACAGATCGTCGATGAAGATGACGAAGCGGTAATGGCGGTGCTTCACCCGGCTGATGATACGGGACAGCAGCGGGAACTGGTACTTGTAGATCTCGATCACCCGCAGGCCCTGGGCGCTGTACTCGTTCAGGATGGCCTTGACGGAGGTGGACTTGCCGGTGCCGGCGTCGCCATACAGCAGCATGTTGTTGCAGCCGCGGCCGCTGACAAAGGCTTCCACGTTCTCCCGCAGCTGTTTCTTCTGCAGCTCGTAGCCGATCAGGTCATCCAGCACCACACTGTCGATGTTGTTGATGGGCAGAAACTCCACGTCCTCCGGCTTCTCCGCGATGCGGAAGGCCTTGTTCATGCCGAAGAGGCCCACACCATGCCGGGTGTAGTAGCCCACCACCAGCTCGAAGACCGCATCGGCGTCCGGCGCCTGCTCGATGGCCCGGGACAGGCTGCGTACCCGCTCGCTGACGATGCGGTTGTACTGCTGCTCCTTCTTGGGAATGGCGGTATAGTCCGTCAGGATGGAGAAGCAGTCGATGCCCAGATCCTGCTCGATCGGGGCGAAGTCATAGTCAAACAGCCGTTTGAAGATGGCGAAATCGGCGGTGGCGATGCGGTTGATGCTGCCGCCCTTCGTGGCACCCTTCAGCTCACAGGTGAGGGAGAAGCTGTTCTCGTGGCTCATCAGCAGGAAGGTGAGGTAGTTGTGCCACAGGTTGTCATTGAAGCCGTAGGTGGTGGACAGGTCCAGCAGCCGCTTGACCTCCACATAGATGCGGTGCACCAGCTGCGGCCGGGTGGCGGCATGGGTGTCCCAATCCTCAAAGATGGCGGACAGCCTCATCAGAATGCTGTCCGCGCTCAGATTGGAAAACAGGATCAGGTTGGATATTTCTCGATACATGACAGAACCTCGATCTTACAGGCGGGCGATGACGGCGTCTGCCATTTCGGTGCAGGTCAGGACCCTGACGTCGGTACTGCGGGCGATATCCGCGGTACGGCAGCCGTCGTTCAGGCAGGCATCCACCGCGGCTTCAATGGCATCCGCCTCTTCGGTCAGGTCGAAGGCGTAGCGCAGCATCATGGCGGCGGAAAGGATGGTGGCCAGGGGATTCGCCTTGTTCTGCCCCGCAATATCCGGCGCGGAGCCGTGGATGGGCTCATACAGTCCGCACTTGGTGTCGCCCAAAGAGGCGGAGGGCAGCATGCCGATGGAGCCGGTGATCTGGCTGGCCTCATCGGACAGGATGTCGCCGAACATATTGCTGGTCAGCACCACGTCGAACTGGGAGGGGTTGCGCACCAGCTGCATGGCGGTGTTGTCCACCAGCATATGGTCCACGGTCACCTCGGGATATTCTTTGGCGATGCGGTTCACGGTCTCACGCCACAGGCGGCTGGTGGCCAGCACGTTGGATTTATCGATGGAGGTCACGTGCTTGCGGCGCTTCATGGCGGCCTCGAAGGCGGCCCGGGCGATGCGCTCGATCTCCATCACGCTGTAGACCTCTACGTCCCAGGCCTTGGTAGCGGGATCCTCGGCACCCTTCGCGCCGTCCTCCCGCTGATGCTCACCGAAGTAGATGCCGCCGGTCAGCTCGCGCACCATCATCAGGTCAAAGCCCTTGGCCACGATGTCCGGGCGCAGGGGGCATTCATCCTTCAGCGCGGGGTACAGGCGGGCGGGGCGCAGGTTGGTGTACAGCCCCATGGCCTTGCGGATGGCCAGCAGACCCTTTTCGGGACGGTTAGCGGCGGGCTGGCTGTCCCACTTGGGGCCGCCCACGGCACCCAGCAGCACGCTGTCGGAGGCCAGGCAGCCCTTGTGGGTCTCTTCGGGGAAGGGAACGCCGGTGGCGTCAATGGCGGCGCCGCCCAGCAGGTATTCGGTGAAGTTGAAGGTGTGGCCGTACTTTTCAGCCACCTTCTCCAGAACGCGCACGGCGCCGGTCACGATCTCCGGACCGATGCCGTCGCCCTTCAGGAGCGCGATATTGTACTGCATATTGTTTCTCCTCCGTGTGTTCAGCCCTGGAGCTTGTCCTTCAGGTAGGGCAGCAGGCCACCCTTGGCAATAATGCCCTGCAGGAAGGGCGGGAAGGCCGTCGCCTGGAACTTTTCGCCGGTGGTCTCATCCACGATGACGCCGGTGTCATAATCCACGGAAACGGTATCGCCGTTGTTGATGGCAGCGGCAGCCTCCGGGCACTCCAGGATGGGGAAGCCGATGTTGATGCTGTTGCGGTAGAAGATGCGGGCGAAGCTGGCGGCGATCACGCAGCGGACGCCGCAGGCCTGGATGGCCATGGGCGCATGCTCACGGGAGGAGCCGCAGCCGAAGTTGGCGCCGCCCACCATGATATCGCCGGGCCGGACCTTCGAGGCGAAGGAGGCGTCGATATCCTCCATGCAGTGCTTGGCCAGCTCTTCGGGGGAAGGGGCATTCAGATAGCGGGCGGGAATGATGACATCCGTATCCACGTTGTCACCGTACTTATAGACCTTACCGGTTACCATACTGCTTCTCCTCCCTTCACAGCTCGTCCGGGCCGGCGATGCAGCCCTTGACGGCACTGGCGGCAGCCACGGCGGGGCTGGCCAGAACGACTTCGCTCTTTACGTGACCCATGCGGCCCACAAAGTTGCGGTTGGTGGTGGCCACGGCGCGCTCACCGGCGCACATGCAGCCCATATGACCGCCCAGGCAGGGACCGCAGGTCGGGGTGGACACCGCGCAGCCGGCCTCGATGAAGATCTGGGTCAGGCCTTCGGTGATGCAGTCCATGTAGACCTGCTGGGTGGCGGGGATCACGATGCAGCGTACGTGATCGGACACCTTGCGGCCCTTCAGGATGCTTGCGGCAATGCGCATATCGCTGATGCGGCCGTTGGTGCAGCTGCCGATGACCACCTGGTCGATGGGCATGCCGGCCACCTCGTCCACAGTCCTGGTGTTGCTGGGCAGATGGGGCAGGGAAACGGTGGACTTCAGGGTGTTCAGATCGATCTCCACCACCCGCTCGTAGACCGCGTCCTCATCCGCTTCATACACGGTATAGGGACGATCCACGCGGCCCTTCACATATTCAAGGGTCTTGTCATCCACCGGGAAGATGCCGTTCTTGCCGCCGGCCTCAATGGCCATGTTGGAGATGGTGAAGCGGTCATCCATGGACAGCTCATGCACGCCCTCGCCGGTGAATTCCAGCGTCTTGTACAGCGCGCCATCCACACCGATCAGGCCGATCAGGTGCAGGATGACATCCTTGCCGCTGACCCAGGGCTGCAGCTTGCCGGTGAGCACCACCTTGATGGCGGCGGGCACCTTGAACCAGTTCAGACCGCTGGCCATGCCTGCGGCCATATCGGTGGAGCCCACGCCGGTGGAGAAGGCGCCGATGGCACCATAGGTGCAGGTGTGGCTGTCCGCGCCGATGATCAGCTCACCGGGAGCCACGATGCCCTTTTCCGGCAGCAGCGCATGCTCGATGCCCACCTGACCCACATCAAAGAAATGGGTGACCTGGTGCTTGCGGGCGAAATCGCGGGCTGTCTTGCACAGCTCGGCGGACTTGATATCCTTGCAGGGCGTATAGTGATCCAGGACGATGGCGATCTTGTCCTTGTCAAACACGTGGTCGAAGCCGGCCTGCTCAAAGACCTTGACGGCCACCGGGGTGGTCACGTCATTGCCGAGCACCAGATCCAGCCTGGCCTCGATCAGGTCACCGGCCTTGACGGACGGCAGCCCGGCGTGCGCGGCCAGGATCTTTTCTGTCATGGTCATTCCCATAGCAGCGTACCTCCTTGGTGATTTTATCAGGAGAGGATCGCGCCCTTGTCGGCGGAAGAGACAAGCTTGGCATAGCGGGCCAGATAACCGGTCTTGATCTTCGGCTCGGGGCAGACCCACTTGGCGCGGCGCTCGGCCAGCACCTCCTCGGGGACCTTCAGCTCAATAGAGCAGTTGGGAATATCGATGGCAATACGGTCGCCCTCTTCCACCAGCGCGATCAGTCCGCCGGAGGCAGCCTCGGGGCTCACATGACCGATGGAGGCACCGCGGGTGGCGCCGGAGAAGCGGCCATCGGTGATCAGGGCCACGCTCTCCCCCAGACCCATACCGCAGATGGCGGAGGTGGGGTTCAGCATCTCGCGCATACCGGGACCGCCCTTGGGGCCCTCATAGCGGATGACCACCACATCGCCGGGTACGATCTTCCGGTCATAGATGGCGGCAATGGCGTCATCCTCGGAATCGAACACGCGGGCGGGGCCCTCGTGCTTCATCATCTGGGGAGCCACGGCGCTCTGCTTCACCACGCAGCCATCCTTGGCCAGGTTGCCCTTCAGTACGGCGATGCCGCCGTTGCTGCTGTAGGGATTCTCCACGGGACGGATGATGGCGGGGTTCTTGTTGACCGCGTTCTCAATGCTCTCGCCCAGCGTCTTGGCGTTGACGGTCATGACGGAGGTGTCCAGCAGGTTCAGCTTGGTCAGCTCCTTCATTACGGCATACACGCCGCCGGCCTGGTCCAGATCCTCCATGAAGGTATCACCGGCAGGGGCCAGATGGCACAGGTTGGGCGTATGGGCGCTGATGTTGTTGCTCTCGTCCAGGCTGATCTCCACGCCGGCCTCATGGGCGATGGCGGGCAGGTGCAGCATGGTGTTGGTGGAGCAGCCCAGGGCCATATCCACGGTCTCGGCGTTGTGGAAGGCGGCGGGGGTCATGATGTCCCGGGGACGGATGTTCTTCCGCACCAGCTCCATCACCTGCATGCCGGCCTGCTTGGCCAGGCGGATACGGGCAGAGTAGGGGGCGGGGATGGTGCCGTTGCCGGAAAGACCCATGCCGATGGCCTCGGTCAGGCAGTTCATGGAGTTGGCGGTGTACATACCGGAGCAGCTGCCACAGGAGGGGCAGGCGTTTTCCTCGTACTCCTTCACGCCCTTCTCATCCAGGGTACCGGCCTTGTAGGCGCCCACAGCCTCGAACATATGGCTCAGGCAGGTGCGGCGGCCGTCCTCCAGGTGACCGGCCAGCATGGGGCCGCCGCTCACGAAGATGGTGGGGATGTTCAGACGGGCCGCGGCCATCAGCAGACCGGGCACGTTCTTGTCGCAGTTGGGGATCATGACCAGACCGTCGAACTGATGAGCCATGACCATGGCCTCGGTGGAGTCGGCGATCAGGTCACGGGTGACCAGGGAATACTTCATGCCCACATGGCCCATGGCGATGCCGTCGCACACGGCAATGGCGGGGAACATGATGGGGGTGCCGCCGGCGGCACGGACACCGGCCTTGACCGCGTCGGCAATCTTGTCGATGTTCATGTGGCCGGGGATGATCTCGTTGTAGGAGGAGACCACGCCGATCAGGGGCCGGTTCATCTCTTCATCGGTCAGACCCAGGGCATACAGCAGGCTCCGGTTCGGGGCGCGCTCCACGCCGATCTTGATGTTATCAGACAGCATATATTCTATTCCTCCGGTTTTCCTCATCGTTCAGAAAACGGGGCAGCGCGCCTGAGCAGCAGCTGCCCCGTTGGATGGATTCAATTAGTTGGAAGCGTTGTCCAGGTTGGAGTCGTTCTTCCACAGCATCTTGGAGCGCAGGTCGGCACCGACGACCTCCATCGGATGCTTGGCCAGCATATCGCGCTTGCTGTTGAAGAAGCAGCGGCCGGTCTGGTTCTCGGCGATCCAGCGGTCGGCGAAGGTGCCGTCCTGGATGTCGTTCAGCACAGCCTTCATGCGGGCCTTGGTCTCCTCATAAGGCAGGATGCGGGGGCCGGAAACATACTCGCCGAACTCAGCGGTATCGGAGATGGAGTAGTTCATGGCAGCCACACCGCCCTTGTTGACCAGGTCGATGATCAGCTTCATCTCATGGATGCACTCGAAGTAGGCATTCTCGGGCTCGTAGCCGGCTTCCACCAGGGTCTCGAAGCCAAGCTTCATCAGCTCGACCACGCCGCCGCACAGCACAGCCTGCTCACCGAACAGGTCGGTCTCGGTCTCGTCATGCATGGTGGTCTCCATGATGCCGGCGCGGGCACCGCCGATGCCGGCGATGTAGGCCAGGGCGATATCATAGCACTTGCCGGTGGCATCCTGCTCCACGGCGATCAGGCAGGGCACGCCCTTGCCGGCCACATACTGGCTGCGCACGGTATGGCCGGGGCCCTTGGGGGCAGCCATGAACACGTCCACATCCGCGGGGGGTACGATCTGCTTGTAGCGGATATTGAAGCCGTGAGCGAAGGCGATGGCCTTGCCGGCGGTCAGGTTGGGGGCGATGTCCTTCTTGTACATGGCGGCCTGCTTCTCATCATTGATCAGGATCATGATGATGTCGGCCTTCTTGGTGGCCTCAGCCACGGTCATCACCTCGAAGCCATCCTTCACGGCCACAGGCCAGGACTTGCCTTCAGGACGCAGACCGACGATCACGTTGCAGCCGGAATCACGCAGGTTCTGGGCATGGGCATGGCCCTGGGAGCCATAGCCGATGATGGCAATGGTCTTGCCGTCCAGCTTAGAGATGTCACAGTCCTGCTCATAGTACATTTTTGCCATAGTCAAACTCACCTTTCTCTTTGGTCATTTCATCGATTGTATATTGTCCGCGTTCCAGTGCCACCATGCCGGTGCGCACCAGCTCGAGGATTCCGAACTCCGCGAGGAGGTTCTGGATGGCTTCAGCCTTCGTTTCATCGCCGATGACCGCCAGCGTGATGCTGGACTTGCTCACGTCGATGATGGAGGCGCGGAAGATATTGGCGATCTGAATGATCTCGTTGCGGCGGGTGCTTTCATCGGCCAGCACCTTGATGAGCACCAACTCCCGGCGGATGGAGTGGGAGGGGGTCAGCACCTTGACGGAATGCACACAGATCAGCTTGCGCAGCTGGGCGGACAGCAGACTCACCTGGGCTTCGTCCGCAATCACCTCAATGGTGATACGGGAGACGCTGGTATCGTCGGTGGCACCCACTGCCAGGGATTCGATATTGTAGCCCTTGCCGGAGAACAGGCGGGCCACCCGGGAAAGAACACCGGCCTCATTGTCAACCAGGACGGCCAGCGTATGTCTGGTTTTCTCACTCATATCTGCTGCCCTCCTCAGTTGATCATAAAGTCGGTAATATGACTGCCGCCGCCCACCATGGGACGGACCTTCTCATCGATGTCGATGGCGCAGTCGATGACGTAGCCGTGACCGCAGGCCAGGGCTTCCTTCAGGGCTGCCTCGAACTCCTCGACGTTGGTGGCACGCTTGCCGCCCAGCCCATAAGCCTCCGCCAGCTTGACGAAGTCGGGCGCGCGGTCCAGGGTGGTCTGGGAGTAGTGCTGCTTGTAGATCAGCGTCTGCCACTGGCGGACCATACCCAGCGTGCCGTTGTTGAACACGATGGTGATGATGGGCAGACCGTAGTACTGCTCGGTGGCCAACTCGTTACAGTTCATGCGGAAGCAGCCGTCGCCGGTGACGTGGATCACGCACTTGTCGGGATGGCTGACCTGCGCGCCGATGGCTGCACCCAGACCGAAGCCCATGGTGCCCAGACCGCCGCTGGTGAGCAGCTGGCCGGGATAGTCAAAGTGGAAGTGCTGGATGGCCCACATCTGATGCTGGCCTACATCGGTGGAAACGATGGTGTCCTGCGGGCAGACCCGGGCAATGGTGGACAGCACCTGACCGGGGGTCAGATGACCTTCCTCTTCGTCGTAGACCGTCTCGGTGGGGAAGGAGAAGACGTACTTCTTCCACTCCTCGTGATGCATCTCGGGTACGATGTCCAGCAGCATCTCCAGCACACGCTTGGCGTCGCCCACGATGTGGTGGTCGGTCATCACGTTCTTGTTGATCTCGCTGCGGTCGATATCGATGTGCACGATCCTGGCGTTCTGAGCGAAGGTGGCGGGCTTCAGGGCCACACGGTCAGAGAAGCGGCAGCCGATGGCAATCAGCAGGTCGCAGGCATCCACGGCCATGTTGCTGGCCTGGCTGCCGTGCATGCCGATCATGCCGGTGGTCAGAGGATTGCGTCCGCGGAAGCCGCCGCCGCCCATGACGGTGATGGCAACCGGCGCATCAATGCGGTTGGCGAAGGCCTCGAACTCCTCATGCGCACGGGAGCGGACCACGCCGCCGCCGCAGATCAGCATGGGCTTCTTGGAAGCCTTGATCATCTCGCAGAGCTTCTCGACGTCCTTCATGTCGGGTTCCGGGGCCTTGAAGTCATAGCGCTTCACCAGCTCGCCCAGACTGCCGGCCTTGGCATGATCCGCAATGGGCAGCGGCTCATAGTCACACAACTCGCTGGTGGCGTTCTTGGTGATATCGATGACCACGGGACCGGGGCGGCCGCTGCGGGCAATGGCGAAGGCCTTGCGGACGGTATCCGCCAGGATGTTCACGCTGCTCACCAGGAAGTTGCACTTGGTGATGGGCATGGTGATGCCGCAGAAGTCGACCTCCTGGAAGCTGTCCTTGCCGATGCCGGTCACACCCACATTGCAGGTGATGAACACCACGGGCGCGGAGTCCAGATACGCGGTGGCGATGCCGGTGACCAAGTTGGTGGCACCGGGGCCGGAGGTGGCGAAGCACACACCCACCTTGCCGGTGGAGCGGGCATAGCCGTCCGCGGCATGGCTGGCGCCCTGTTCGTGGGCAGTCAGGATGTGCTTGATCTTATCGCTATAGTTGTACAGCTCATCATAAACATTCAGAATGGTGCCGCCCGGGTAGCCGAAAACAGTATCGACACCCTGCTCCAGCAGACATTCCAAAAGGATCTTGGAGCCTGTCATTTGCATGATGGGGAGTACCTCCTTTAATCCATACCGGGATCGCGGATGGAAATCCGTGAACAAAACCAGTCGAAAAGTTCGACAGTAAATGGATTATAGCACTCAAAGAAACCAGTGTCAACGGAATGAACCCCCTGTTTCCCGGAAAAAGCACGGAAAAAACAGTTTGTATACAGGAAAAACGACCGGGAAATCGAATTGACAAGGAAGAAGGAATGCCTATAATGGAAAGTAACAACCGCAGGAGGCGTCGCTTATGAATAAATGGGACAGCCGCTTTATGGAAATGGCACATGTGATCGCCGGGTGGACCAGCTGCTACCGTCCGGGCCGGGCCATCGGGTGCGTCATCGTGAAGGACAAGCGCATCATGACCACCGGCTATAACGGCGCTCCGCAGGGCCTGAAGACCTGCCGGGAACGCGGCGAATGCATGCGCGACCGACTGGGCATTGCCTCCGGCACACGGGCGGAGCTGTGCTATGCCATTCACGCGGAGCAGAATGCCATCATCCAGGCCGCCAAGCTGGGCGTGTCCATTGACGGGGCAACGCTGTACTGCACGCATCAGCCCTGCAGCGTGTGCACCAAGATGATCCTGAATGCAGGGATCAAGCGGGTGGTGTATCAGGAAGGGTATCCGGATGAGTTTGCCCTGGCCCTGTTCAACGAGGCGGATGTGACGCTGGAACGGTTCGACCCGGAAACGGCGCCGCCCACCCATAACTGATGCAAGAATCTGAGGAAAGAGCGCGACAAAGCATGAAGCTTTTGATTATCAATCCCGGTTCGACCTCCACCAAGGTCAGCGTGTTTGAGGAGGACAAGTGCCTCTTTGAGGAGAGCATCTTCCATGACGCGCCGGTGCTGCTGCAGTTCCCCACGGTGAACGATCAGATCCCCTTCCGGAAGCAGCTGATCGTGGAAATGCTGCAGCGGCATGGCCTTTCCATGAAGAATATCGATGTCTATGTGGGCCGGGGCGGCAGTGCCTATCCGCAGCCCGCGGGCGTGACGGTCATTGACGATCTGCTGTATGCCCATACCCGGGACGGCGTGGGCGGCAGCGAGCATCCGGCGCGGCTGGGCGTAATGATCGCCTACGAGCTCTGCCGGGAATACGGCGGGCAGATGTATACGCTGAATCCCACCAATGTGGATGAGCTGTGCGATTACGCCCGGCTGACCGGCATCAAGGGCGTCTACCGCAACGCCCAGTCCCATGCGCTGAACCAGAAGGCCACGGCGGAATATCATGCCGCGAAGCTGGGCAAGCGTTATGAGGACTGTAACTTCGTGGTCTGCCACATCGACGGCGGCATCACGGTGAACGCGCATCTGAAGGGCCGCATGGTGGATGGCAACGTAGGCTCCGGCGGCAACGGGGCATTCTCTCCCACACGCATCGGCAGCGTGCCCATTCTGGCGCTGCTGGACTACATCGAAAGGCACTCGGTGGACGAGGTACGGCTGATGTGCTCCCGGGCCGGCGGCTTTGTGAGCTACTTCGGCACCTCGGACGCGGATGTGGTGCATCGCATGGTGGAGGCGGGCGATCCCAAGGCGACCCTGATCTGGAATGCCATGATCTACCAGATCTGCAAGCAGGTGGGCTCCATGTCCGCGGTGCTGTGCGGCAAGGTGGACGGCATCCTGCTGACCGGCGGGCTGGTACGCTTCCACGATATCGTCGACGGCATCCGGAAACGCTGCGAATGGATCGCGCCAGTGACCGTCTATCCCGGCGAGATGGAGCAGGAGGCCCTGGCGCTTTCCGTGCTGAAGGTGCTGCATGGCGAGGCGGAAGCGCATCACTATTCCGGCAAGCCGGTCTGGCAGGGCTTTGGAGACCTGGATCTGTAACTGAAAAATCCTGTCCCAACAAGAAAAGCGGGGCAGGATTTTTTGCGTTCAGGAAGCGGGCCGGGCCACCAGGCCGGCATGCACACCGACTTGACGAAGGATCTCCTGCGGAGGAATACGCGCATCCAGCCAGGCCTCATGCAGGGCAGCCGGGATCATTACAGGCATCCGGGGATGGTAGGCGGCGATGCTCGGCTGGGCGTCCATGGTCAGTACGGCAAAGGAAACCTTTTCACCAATCACCCGGTAGATGCCGCCCAGCCAAAGGATCGGCTCATCCTTCCAGAAAAAACGGAGCTTGGGCGGCGGGGATAGGCGATGATCCCACTCAAAATACCCGGCACACGGGATCAGACATCGGCGCGTGGCAAAGCTGTCCGCAAAGAGCGGTCGGATGCCTGCGCCTTCGGAGCGCACATTGAACAGCAGCTTTTCTCTGGGCTTCGGATCCGGGATCCCCGGAAGCGACAGCTGCTGATAAGGAGCAGGTGCCTTCTGCATTACAAAGCCCCAGCGCATGGCATAAGCGGCCGGCACACGGCACTTGTCCGGGGCGACCACCGCGGCCCACATGCCTGGAAAGATCTCACCGCCGGGCAGAGCGAAACCGGGGTCGGTCTTCTGCCTGCGTACCTCAGCGGCATGGCATACAGCCAGAAGCTCCTCGGGAGAATCCATGGGCTGGGGGACAAAGAAGCGGCTGCACATCACAGCTCCTCCTGCATCTGCTTCGGCAGGCGGCGCTTCCAGCGGTTGGTGCGGTAAACGATCACGGACAGGATGGTACCCACCAGCCAGGAGATCAGCAAAGAGGCAAAAATGCAGTAGGGATGGCCGTTAGGCCAGGTCTCACTTTTGGTCAGGGCAGCGATCAGGTAGGCCAGCGGCATGCGCAGGATGACCGTGGTGATGATGCTGATATACATGGGGATCATGGTCTCCCCGGCACCGCGCATCACGCCCTGCAGCACCTGGGTGACGGCGAAGCAGATGTAGCCGAAGGCCAGCCAGCGCAGCCCCTGGATGCCCAGGTCGATCACGTCCGGTGTATCGGTGAAGAGGTTGATCAGGTTATGACCGAACAGCAGGATGCAGGCCACCAGCACCACGGCGGTACCCAGGGCCAGCTTCAGCAGATCCCGGGTGCCGGTGCGGATGCGGCTGCTGAGCCCGGCGCCCACGTTCTGGCCCACATAGGTGGTGGCGGCGGTGCCGAAGGTGAAGTTGGGCATCATGGCAAAGCCGTCCACGCGCATGACCGCTACATTGGCCGCGATGACCGCGGTGCCCAGGGAGTTGGTCAGTCCCTGCACGATGATGGACGCCATGGAGAAGATCGCCTGGGTGATGCCGGCGGGCAGGCCCAGCTTACACAGCCGGAGGACCAGCACCTTATGCGGCTTCAGGGTGGCGCGGTTGATATCCACCACCTGCTTCATCAGGCAGAGGCGGACCAGACACAACGCGCCGGAGATGCCCTGGGCAATGATGGTGGCCCAGGCCACACCGGCAATACCCATGCCGAACTGACTGACGAACAGGATATCCAGCGCGATGTTCAGCAGGCTGGAAAGAATGAGGAACAGCAGCGGGAAAACGCTGTCGCCCAGACCACGCAGCACGCCGGACAGAATGTTGTAGGCGGCACCACCCAGGATGCCCAGGAAGATGATCTGCAGATAGACCGTGGCGCCCACCGCGACCTCGTCCGGCGGGGCGACCAGCGATACCAGCCAGGGCGAGGCAAAGTAGCCCAGCACCGTCATCAGCAGACCGCTGGCAATGGTCAGGAAAATGGAGCTGCCCACCACATGGCTCAGGTTCTCCCGGTCCTTGGCTCCGAAGTACTGGGCGGACAGGATGCTGGCGCCGGTGGAGATGCCCATGAACAGCACCAGCAGAAGGTTGATGATGGGTCCGGCCGTACCCACCGCGGCCAAGGCGGTATCCCCGATGTACTTGCCCACAATGATGGAGTCCACCGTATTGTACAGCTGCTGGGCAAAGTTGCCGATGAGCAGCGGCACGGAAAACCGGATCAACACCGTCATGGGCTTGCCGAGCGTCATGTCCTGCACACCGAAGAACGTGCACAGCTTTTCCACCATACTCACAATATCCTTCCTCCCCACCAAAGACGCGAAAATCGAATGCTCAGAACGTGATCTCACCGCAGGCAACCCGGCCGCCTTTTTCCTTGTCGAAAAGGCAGATGCCCTTGCCGATGATGTTCAGGCACAGCGGCGTGTCCATGGCGTAGTCCACGCTGCCGAAGACCACACTGGTCAGCATCACACCGCCGCACATTACCTTGACGGTGGTTTCCATACCGGCAGGCAGCGTGGAGTAGGTGGTGCCGTGGATGGGGCCCTCCGCCTGGATCGGCAGGAACTCAGGCCGGATGCCGACCGTGGCTTGGGTTCCGAGACCGGTGATCGGCTCGGCAGCGGTAAACACAGCCTGCTGCCCCAGAAGCTTCAGCCTGGCGGTGCAGCCGGAGACCTCCATGACCTCCGCCGGCACGAAGTTCATGGTCGGGTTGCCGACGAATTCCGCCACAAACAGGTTGGCCGGCTGATTGTAGACGGTCAGCGGCGGCGCGTACTGCTGCAGCACGCCCGCATTCATCAGACAGACCCGGGTCGAGAGCGTCATGGCCTCCAGTTGATCATGTGTCACGTACACAAAGGTGGAGTTCGTATCCGAGTGCAGGCGCTTCAGCTCGGTGCGCATCTCCTGGCGCAGCTTGGCGTCCAGGTTGGACAGGGGCTCGTCCATGAAGAGGACCTTCGGGCTGGGGGCCAGCGTACGGGCGATGGCCACGCGCTGCTGCTGACCGCCGGAAAGCTCCGCCGGATAGCGCTTCTCAAACTGGGTGATCTTCAGAAGTGCCAGCAGCTCGTCCACACGCTTGCGGATGCGCTGCTTGTCCCATTTCAGTTGCTCCAGGCCGAAGGCGATGTTCTCATACACCGTCATATGGGGCCACAGCGCGTAGTTCTGGAACAGGAAGCCGATGTCGCGCTTGCTGGTGGGCACGTTGATGCCCTTGTCGGAATCAAACACTGGCTTTCGGTCGATCAGGATGCGGCCGGAGGTGGGCGTCTCCAGACCGGCGATCATGCGCAGGGTGGTCGTCTTGCCGCAGCCGGAGGGACCCAGCAGCGTCACGAAATCCCGGTCGTTGATGAGCAGGTTCAGGTCCTGTACCGCGGTGAATTTTTCAAAATGCTTGGTCACATGCTCCAGAATAATTTCCGGCATATCCTCAGCCTCCGATTCCTTTGTCGAATGACGCGCCGGTCAGCTTGTTGGTCAGCGTATTGATCAGGATGATGATCAGCACGATGAGCAGCGTGACGGCGCTGCCGTATTGCGAATAGCCGGTCTCATTGAAGGAGAACAGCATGGTGGTCAGGGTAAAGCGGGCATAGGGCACCAGCAGGGTGAACAGCGCCACCTCGCGCATCACATTGATCACCGGCAGCAGATAGCCGGACATGATGCTGGTCTTCTGAATGGGGAACAGGATATGCGTCATGCGCTTGGTCCACGGCACGCCGAAGATCACGGCCGCCTCCTCGATCTCCGGGGCGATCTGCATCATACTGTTCACGCCGCTGCGGGAGGCAAACGGCAGGAACTTGACGGAGGCCACCAGCACCAGCAGGCCGAAGGTGCCGTACATCCACTTGAAGCTGGCACTGGTCGCCACCGCCAGGTAGATGGTGGCGAAGGCCATGGCCGGCATCAGGTAGGGGAAGAAGGCAAGGCTCTCCACGGCACGGGAGAGGCGGGTGCCGCGGGTTCGGGCGCAGGCGTAGCCGATGAGCATGCCGCAGGTACCCACGATCAGGGCCACCAGGAGGGCCAGCAGCACCTGACGGCCTAAGGCGCTCCACATGGTGGGATTCAGCAGGATACCGGAGATCATGCCGGTCTCATAGGCGGAGTCCTCGGTGCCGATCCAGAACTGCAGCGTCATGTTGGACAGGCTGTAGTTGCCGGGCTGGCGGATGACCGACTCCAGCGCGAAGGAGAGCAGCGGCACGATGGCAAAGAACATAGTGAAGACGCACAGCACGATACAGATCGGGAGGTTGGCCTTGCGCAGCTTGACCAGGGAGGCCTGGCCGCTCTTGCCGGTCACGGTGGTGTAATTCTTGCGCTTGCCGGTAAAGTGCTGATTGATGCCCAGGATGAAGCAGCCCAGCACGATGGACACGAAGGCGATGATATAGCCCTGGCCCTGATAGCCCGCCTGGATCAGCGCGCGCATCTTGGTGGACAGCGTGTACACCTTTACGGCGGAGCCCAGGAACACGGGCACGGTATAGCTGGAGAAGCCGGAGGAGAAGATCAGCAGGAAGGTGGACAGGATGGCCGGCATGACCATCGGAATGGTGATGCGGCGGATGATGGTCAGGCGGCTGGCCTTCAGGATGGTCGCGCTTTCCTCCAGGGTGGCATCCATGTTCTTGAGGATGCCGCCGATAAGCAGATAGGCAAAAGGCGAGTAATGCAGGCCGATGACCACGATCATCGGGAAGATGCCGTAGACGAACCATTCCGGCATGCATACGCCGAAGATCGCCTGCACCATGCCGATGTTGCCGCCGCCCACGTTGCTGTTCTGGAACATATTGGTCCAGAAGAGGGCCAGCGTCCAGGCGGGCATCATGTAGGGGAAGACGAACACGGCGGAGATGAACTTCTTGCACTTCAGGTCGGAGCGGGTGATGAACCAGGCCACCGTACCGCCCACCAGGATGCCCAGGATACCGGCGCCCAGAGCCACCGCCAGGGAGTTGAACAGCGGTTGCCAGAAGTTGACGCGGCTCCATTCATCCCCGGCAAACAGCTTGGTGAAGTGCCACAGCGTCCAGTCCCCGGTATCCTGCCTGGTCATGCGCTTTTCCATGCCTTGGTGCACGGTGAACATGTTGGAGAGCATGGTCACCATGGGCAGCAGCGACAGCACTACCAGCGAAACCAGGAAGATGCACAGAATGATATTGGCCGGTTTGGCAAGGAACGCCCGCAGACGATAGCGCAGCGGCTGCTTGTTCAGCCCCGGCTGGATGACCTTCGTCATCGTATCACCCTTCCCTTCTGTGATAAAAAGATACGGGAGGCAGCCCAGACAGGCAGAGCCGCCTCCCGTGATTCATGCAATGAGATCAGCCCACGCGGGTCGCGATGAACTCATACACATCCACGAAGTGATCGTAGATATAGTCCATATCCTCCAGCACCAGGCGCTCCTCCCAGTAGGTGAAGGACTCATCCTGCAGGTCGGCGGGCTTGACGATGGTGGTGTTGGGAGAATAGTAGCCTTGGTTGGAGTTCCAGCAGGACGGGCCGCCGAAGCCCTCCTCGCTCAGCAGGTAGTTGATGAACAGGGCGCAGGTGTAGGGGCACTCGGTGTCCTTGCACACGGTGGCGTAGACGGGATACATGAAGCCGGAGAAGCCCTCCACCTCATTCTCAAACTGCACCACGGTCAGGTTGCCGCGGTCGGCCTCGTCCACCTTGCGCAGCTTGGAGAACACGAACAGGCCCATGTTGCCGGCGGCGCCGGAGGCAATGCCGGTGGCCATCTTGGAGGCGGAGGTGTAGGTGTAGTTCACGTTCTTCAGGAAGCCGTCGATCCAGGCATAGGCGGCGGACTCGAACTCGGTGGACTCGAAGGCCTTGCCGTAGCGGGCCTCATAGGCGGCCTCCAGACGGGCAGTCCAGGCTTCGCTGGTCAGCATCACCAGGAAGTTGATGTTCACGGTCTCGTTGGTGGGGTTCTTGAAGAAGATCTTGCCGTTCCACTGCTCCTCGGTCAGCTCCCACACGTTGGTGAAGTTGATGGAGCCGTCGCCGTTGTGATAGATGAACAGGCTGTTCACGAAGGTGACCACGGCAGGCTCCTGATACTGCTCGGAAACCACATCGCGCAGCGCTTCGGGGAAGTAGCTGTAGCTCAGGCCTTCGTCCAGCAGGTAGGTCTTCAGGTCGGGACCGTTCTGGACCAGGGCCATATCGGCGGAATTGGCCACGCCGCTGCCGATGGTGCTGGTCAGGATGGTGTAGGTCTCGCCGTCGTCGATCTCGGCATAGACGATCTTGCCGTCCAGTGCCGGGTAAGCGGCCATGAAGTTGGCAGCGGCCTTTTCGGCGAAGCTGGTGGTGGAGTAGAAATTCAGCTGGGCACCGGCGGCCATTTCTTCCTGGGCCTTGGCATACAGCTCTTCATTGGTCATGGAGGCGGCAGCGGCCAGTGCGTCCTGCACGGAATCTGCCTGAGCAAAGGACATGACGGCAAACAGCATCGTCATGGCCAGCAGCAGAGAAACAACGCGTTTCATTGTTCAATTCCCCTTTCCTTATTCAAAACAGGAAGTACCTGTTCCTATTATTCTACAAAGAAAACGGTCTGTCAAGCGTTTTGCGGAAGATTGTCCCGCGAAAACGACACGCTTGCACACGACGGCTTTCAATGATATAGTAATGAAGAACAAGCTGAAACGGAACGTGAGCAATGAGAATTATTCAAAGAGGGCAGGCTCTGCGCCGAAGTGCCCGCGGGAAAAGAAGACATCCTGATCGTTGAAGTGTGAGGGAAGAAGAGGAAGCATGCTGAAGATCCTGTTTGTCTGCCATGGCAATATCTGCCGCAGCCCCATGGCGGAATTCATCATGAAGCGCAAGACGGAAGAGGCGGGCCTGGCGGACCGGTTCGAGATCGCGTCCGCCGCCACGAGCACGGAGGAGATCGGCAATCCGGTGTATCCTCCGGCAAGAAGGATACTGGCGCAGCACGGCATCTCCTGCGCGGGGAAGACCGCCCGGCAGATCACGGAGGCGGATTATCAGCGGTACGACCTGCTGATCGGCATGGATCATCGCAATCTCGCAAATATGCGCAGGAAATTCCGGGGCGATCCGCAGGGAAAACTCCGTCTGCTGTGCGATCCGGAGGAGGTGGACGATCCCTGGTATACGGATGACTTTGACACCGCCTACAGGGAGATCGAAGCCGGTTGTGAAAAGCTGCTGCTTGAATTTGAAAAGAGCGAAAATTAACTATTGTAACGCACCTGAAATTATGGTAGAATGATATCCGGAATAGCGTTGCCAAAAAGGGAACGCAAAGATAGGAGGAAACATCCATGTTCACTACCGCTTTGGCCGAGGCGACCACCACCACTACCAGCAGCTCCTTCAGCTTCCAGCTGGATTTCAGCACCATTATCACCATTGTGCTGGTTGCTTATTTCCTGATCATCGGTATTGCCAGCCTGGCGACCGGCAAGGTTTATGGCTGGAAGGGCATCACCAAGTACACCGACGAATCCGTGGCAAAGTTTGCCCGTCCCTATGGTCTGTGCGAGATCCTGGCCGGCATCGGACTGGGCATGGTCGATTCCTACCTGACCCTTGGCATCAAGATCATGCCTGTGATCATTGCCGGCGCTGTGGTGCTGGTGATCGCCGTGATCGGCATTGCGGTGGCGACCAAGAAGATCCTGGTGAAGAAGGAAGGCAACTGATCTCCTTCCTCCGGACGGAACTGACGGAAAGGAACACATACATCCATGATTGAGATTCGCGATCTGACCAAAACCTACGGCAAGTACAATGCCGTGAACCATGCCACCTGGACCGCTCCGGACGGCGCCATCACCGGCTTCATCGGCCCCAACGGCGCCGGCAAGACCACCACGCTGAAGATGATCACCGGCGTGGAGAAGCCCACCTCCGGCAGCATCCTGGTGAATGGCATGGACATTACCAAGGATCCCATCGCCGTGAAGAAGAGCTTCGCCTACGTCTGCGACTCTCCGGACCACTTCCTGCGGCTGAAGGGCATCGAGTACCTGAACTTCATGGCTGATGTCTATGATATGTCCGCCAACGGCCGCGCGGAAAAGATCGCGGATATGGCCAAGCGCTTCGGCATGAGCGACGCGCTGAAGAGCCCCATCCTGTCCTACTCCCACGGCATGCGGCAGAAGATCATGGTCATGGGCGCCCTGATCCATAATCCCAAGGTGTGGATCCTGGACGAGCCCATGCTGGGTCTGGATCCCCAGTCCGCCTTCGAGCTGAAGCAGCTGATGCGGGAGCATGTGGCCGAGGGCAACTCCGTGCTGTTCTCCACCCATGTGCTGGAGGTCGCCGAGAAGCTGTGCGACCAGGTGGTCATCATCCGCAAGGGTGAGATCCGCTTTGCCGGCAAGCTGGAGGAGTTAATCGACCGGTATCCGCAGGGCACGACCCTGGAGGAGATCTTCCTCCATCTGACGGGGGATGCCGAATGAATAAGCTGCTGAAACTGATCCACGTGATGCGCAAATGCGGTCGCGGGAAAAAAGACAGTCAGAGTACCTCCGCCTATGCCGGCAACGCCAATGAACTGCTGATGCCGGTACTGGGCGTGGCGCTGGCTGTCGGCATGTTCTTTGCGGGACGATACCTGGCGGAGCATCAGGACACCATGGGCTCGGTGGACAGCATCTTCTCCACCATCATGATCCTGGGCTGTCTGGCGTCCTTCTTCATGACGATTCCCCAGATCATCAACCAGCTGTATATGAGCAGTGATCTGGACGTGCTGGTCACGCTGCCCTTTACCGATGTGCAGATCGTGGTGGGCAAGCTGGCCAGCGTCAGCATCATGCCGCTGCTGATCTGCTGTGGCCTGGTGATCCCCTGCGGCCTGGGCTTCGGCATCACCGCAGGTGGCTTTGGGGCGATGTACTGGGTGGCCATGGTGCTCACCGCGCCGATGCTGGCCCTGTGCATGGTGGCCATGGCGGGCATCCTGATCATCCTGCTGATGCGCTGCTTCCGCTTTGTCCGCAGCCGCAATCTGATCTCCGTCATCAGCACGCTGCTGGTGTTCGTGCTGAGCATTGCCTATATCAGCCTGAACCAGAGCGTGAATGTGATCGAGGCGGACAAGATCTTTGTGATGATCTCCAACAGCCTGTCCGGCGTGGCCCATGGGATCCCCCTGATCTCCCTGTGCCTGCAGGCCATGACGGAGAACAATGTGGTGCCCCTGCTGCTGGCCCTGGCGATCACCGTGGCGGTGATGGCTGTGCTGTTCATCGTGGCGAGGGTGTTCTACTTCTCCGCGGCCCTGGGCATGCAGGACGCCAACGGCAGCAAGGTGCAGCTGACGGACGCCGAGCTCCGAAAGAGCACCCGCGCCGCCGGCCTTCGCACCAGCCTGCGCCGCCGGGAGGTCCGCACGATCCTGCGTACCCCCTGCATGATCACCAACGGCTATCTGTATTCCATCGTGATCCCCTTCATCATGGTGATCCCGATGGTCCTCAAGCTCTATGACAGCGTGAAGGAAAATCTGGCGGCTGCCGGAATCACCGTCCAGCTGAGCGACCTCCCCACTGCGGTACAGAGCCTGCATCTGGGCTGGGAGGTCTGGTGCACGGCTATCCCTGTGGTGTTCCTGCTGCTGGGCAGCATTGCCGTGGGCTTCTCCGTACTGTCCTATGGCTGCATCAGCCGCGAGGGCAAGAACTACGCCGTGCTGAAGGCCATGCCCATTCCCATGGAGACGATGGTGATGGTCAAGCGCGATGTGGCCATGCTGTTCAACGGCATTTCGGGATATTTCGTGCCCGTACTGGTGGTGATCGTGGCCGCCGTCATGGGCATCATGCCTCTGTGGACGGTCGCCGTGGCCATGGTAGTGGGCGCGGCCAGCCTGGTATTCCTGGTGGACCTCTGCAGCTACTTCGGACTGAAGAAGCCGAACCTGAACTGGGAGTCGGAAGCCGATGCCTGCAAGAACAACTGGCCCGGCCTCATCGCCTTCTTCGTGATCCTGTTCGGATTCCTTGCCCTGTTCATCATGGCGTCCGATTATGATATCGCGGGCGTGATGTCCTATGTGGCCATCGGCAGCTGCGCGCTGCCTGTGGTGCTGGCGCTGGTGTTCGATGTGCTCCTGCGCAAGGAAGCCGGCAAGCTGACCCAGCGTATCTGATCCTGTTTCAAAGCACGGAGGCGGTCTGCTTCCGTGTTTTCTTTTGCTTGCATTCCGGGTCGGTTTGCGTTATCATGGTATCAGCGAAATGATACGGAGGTTGTCTGTATGAAGCAGCTTGTTTCCGTCCCGGTCAAGCGCCCTCAGTATACGATGGTTTCCGGCCTGACATTTGCCCAGGTGGGCCAGTGGTTCGGGCACTGTGTCCGGGATCTGAAGATGGATCTGATCTACCCCGAGGACAAGACCCGGCGTTATCCCTGCGTGGTGTGGATCTGCGGCGGCGCCTGGCTGAGCATGAACCGTTCCGCGCATATGGCCTATCTGTCCCAGCTGGCGCTGCAGGGCTTTGTGGTGGCCAGCGTGGAATACAGGACCAGCAACGAGGCGAAATTCCCGCTGCCGCTGGAGGATGTCAAGGCAGGCATCCGCTATCTGCGGGCGCACGCGGACCGCTTTAACATCGACCCGGACCGCATCGGCACCATGGGCGAGTCCGCCGGCGGCTACCTGACCGCTATGACGGCCCTGGCCACCGATCCTGCCTTCGACAAGGGAGAGTATCCGGAGTATTCCAGCAGGGTACAGGCGGCGGTGCCCTGGTATCCGCCCACGAACTTTGCCGAGATGCAGTCCGCCAAGTCTACGGCGGCATCCCCGGAATCCCTGCTGCTGGGGAAGAATGTGGCGGAGCATCCGGAGGAGGCGGAGGCCATCTGCCCGGTGCATTATGTGACGAAGGATGCCCCGCCCATGATGATCATCCATGGCACCTCAGACACGACCGTGCCCTTCGCCCAGGGGCAGCTGCTGCATGACCGTCTGGAATAGGCCGGCTGCGATGTGACGCTGATCGCCATTGAAGGAGCGGAGCATGCCAGCCTGCCCTTCTTCCAGCAGGAGATCTGGGACAGGATCGTTGCCTTCTTCAAAGAGAAGCTGGCTTGATGATCAGCATACAATGAAAGGGGTTTATGTAAAATGGCAAACAAGAACGCGATCCCCGGAACCAACGGCAACCTGTATGTCCCCTATGACCAGCGGAGCGGAGAGAAGGCGGTCATCTGTTTCACCCGCGATCTTTCCCCCGAAGGCCTGAAGAAGATCTATGACCGGGTGTCCGCCGGACTGACCGGCAAGGTGGCCATCAAGCTGCATACCGGCGAGGCGGAGGGTCCCAACTTCCTGCCGCGTCCCTGGATCAAGAGCCTGTACGCGGACCGTTTGCCGGACGCGGCCATCGTGGAGACCAACACCTACTATCAGGGCAGCCGCTATACCACCGAGGAGCACCGCAAGACCCTGGAGATCAATGGCTGGACCTTCTGCCCGGTGGACATCATGGACGAGGACGGGGTGACCACCCTGCCGGTCAAGGGCGGCAAGTGGTTCGACGAGATGCACGTGGGTGCCCATCTGACCAACTATGGTTCCCTGCTGGCGCTGACTCATTTCAAGGGACACACCAAGGGCGGCTTCGGCGGCTCCAACAAGAACCTGGGTATCGGCTGCGCGGACGGCCGCATCGGCAAGAAGGAGATCCATACCACCCCCGGCTCCACCAATATGTGGGATATCTCCAACGAAGAGTTCATGGAGCGCATGACCGAATCCACCAAGGCCACCATCGACCACTTCGCGGGCCATATCTCCTACATCAATGTGATGCGCAACATGTCCGTGTCCTGCGACTGTGAGGGCTGTGAGGCCGAGCCGGTGGTCACTCCGGACGTGGGCATCTTTGCCGGCTTTGATATCCTGGCCGTGGATAATGCCTGCATCGATGTCATCTACAGCCTGCCCGGCGGTGGCGGCAAGGCCATGATCGAGCGTGTTGAGTCCCGCCACGGTCTGCGCCAGCTGTCCTACATGAAGGAGTTGGGCATGGGCCATGACCGTTATACCATCCTGGATATCGACAATGGCGACAAGGAGATCACCGTGGAGGAGATCACGAAGGACATCGCTCCCGAGTGGTGCCCGGACAGCTACAACACCTTCCCCGGACGCAACAAGGTGCTGCAGTACAAGGTGAACAAGTAATCGAAAAGAGCTTCCCTTTTTCTGAAAAGCTCAGAAGAGGGAAGCTCTTTTTCAGTGCCCGTGATGAATCAGGGAGGTCACCAGATTCCATGCAGGAACCAAGTACAGGAAGAACGCGAACAGCAGACAGCTCTGCGGCGCGCCGATGGTCGCGACGGGCACCGCGCCCGCGATGCTCCAGGGGATCAGCGCGGCGATGACGATGATGCTGTTCTCCAGCGCCAGGGCAAGCTCGGCGGAGGAGGTGTAGAAGCCCTCGCAGAGCTGGGCAGTCAGGATCGTACCCAGGGACTGGTTGCAGCTGATGGCTCCCGTCAGCACGGAGGTACAGATCACCGTGCCGAAGCTGCCGATCCTCCGGCCCAGCCGGGTAAGCAGTCCTTTGACGCCATCAAGCAGCCCTGTATGGGAAAACACACCGGAGAAAGAGGAGGACAGCAGCACGATGGCGCTGACCTGCAGCATGGAGGCGATGCCGCCGCCGTTCATCAGCGCGGCCAACTCAGGATCCGATGCGCGGTATCCTTGCCACAGCGCGGCAAGCAGCTCAGGAACGCTGCAGCCTTCAATGAACAGCGCGCAGGCCGCGGCGGCCAGAATGCTGCACAGCATGGAAAGCTTCACGTTCACGCGGAACAGGGAAAGCACCAGGATCAACACCGCGGGCAGAACGCAGAGCAGCGGCAGCGCAAAGGAAGCTTCCAGCTGCGTCGCGAACTTCAGATCCAGAACGAAATCCTGCCCCGAGCCAAGCAGGAGATACAGCAGCGCCGTCAGCACAAAGGGAATCAGCCCGGTGCGCAGCATGCCCCGGATATTGCTGTAGATGTCCGTCTTTGTCAGAGTGCAGACCAGCTGCGCACTGGAGGACATGGGCGAGCAGCGATCTCCGAAGAAGCAGCCGGAAAGCACCGCTCCGCCGGTCAGACGCAGGTCCAGTCCGGCGGAAGCGGCAATCAGCATGCAGAGCACACCCATGGTGCTTGCGGTGCCGAAGGAGGTGCCCGTCAGGAAGGACATCAGGCAGCACAGCAGGAAGCAGCACGGAATGAAACTTGTCGGCTGGACGATCTGCAGCGAATGGACGATGATCCAGGGAATGGTCCCGCTCAAACGCCAGGTGGCGGTCAGACACCCGATGAGCAGGAACAAAAGCAGGATGTTCTTCACCCTGAGCATGCCCTCCAGGAACATGCTCAGGATCTCTTTGAAGGGATGACCCTTGTACAGACAGTAGCCGAACAGGCAGCAGAAGCCGAAGCTCAGCGCGGCCAGCACATTCAGCCCGGTCAGGATACAAACGCACAGCGCGGAAAGGAAGAGCAGAATCACGAGGGTTTCAGCGCACAAGGACTCCGCCTCTTTTCATGGATGGCCTCAGGAGACCCTGCTTTGCACCGCTTCACGGATCAGCTGCACAGCGCCGTCCAGACCGAGGGTGCCGGTATTCACGCACAGGTCATAGCAGCCTGCATGGCCCCAGGTCTTTCCACCCAGCTCACCATAGTAGTTGGCGCGGTTCCGGTCGGTGTCCGCGATCTTCTTCAGGGCCTCTTCCTCGGTGATCTTTTCCTTCCGGGCGACAAAGCCGGCACGGAGGTTCTCCTCCTCGGTCACGAAGACGCGCAGCAGATTGGGACGATCCTTCAGCACCTGGTCGGCACGGCGGCCCACAATGATGCAGGGACCCTGGGCGGCCCGCTGGATGATCTCACTCTGGGCTTCATCGGCGGCACGGCACAGGGACTCCATGCCAAAGATGCCGGGATCGCGCAGGGGCACCAGGCTGTAGACCAGCTTGTAGCTGCGGGCGCTCTCATTCACGTGCTGCATATACTGCGCGTCCAGACCGCTCTCCTGGGAGGCCTGCTGCAGGATCTCACCGTCATAGTAGGGAAGCCCAAGCTCCTGCGCCAGCTTCCGGGCTACGGTCCTGCCGCCGGCGCCATAGGTACGACCGATCGTGATGATGACGTTCGGGGCACCCTCCGCGGCGACCTGGCCGTCCCCAAGGAAGCCGCCGCGGCCGGTATGAACAGGGGCAGCGGCTGCCTGAGGCGCGGTCTCCTCGAACAGCTTGTTCCAGTATTTCTTCAGCAGGATCAGGCACAGCAGGCAGGACAGCAGATCGGAGCAGGCACCGGCCCACAGCACGCCCTCCACGCCGATGAAGATGGGCAGGATCAGGGAGAAGGGGATCTGGAACACGATCTGCTTGGACAGGGAGATCAGGGAGGACTGCACGGGGCGTCCCACGGCCTGGAAGAACACGCCGCTGACCATCTGCACAGCGCCCAGGGGGATCATCATCAGGAAAATCTGGAGGCATTTGACGGAGAATTCGTTGTACAGATCGCTCTCGTTGCCGAAGATGCCGATGATGGCTTCGGGGCAGACGTGGAAGAGGATAAAGGCAAAGGTCATGACGCCGATGCCGATACAAAGATCATAGCGGAAGCATTGCTTCACACGGTCAAAGCGGCGGGCACCGTAGTTATAGCCCAGGATGGGCTGGGAACCGGTGGCCAGGCCCATGACGATGGCCATCAGGATGCTGAAGACCTTCATGGTCACGCCCAGGGCGGTCATGGGGATCTCGGCACCATACTTGCTGGTGGCACCGTAAATGACCATGATATTGTTCTGTACAGCCATGGCGATGACCACCACGAACTGGGAGATGAAGCTGGAGGTGCCCAGATTCAGCACCGGACGCAGGCTCCGTCCGCAGGTGGACAGGGTGCTCCGGGTGACCTTCACGGACTTGAACCGGGGAATGTACAGCAGCATCAGCACCGCGTTGGCAAACTGACCGATGATGGTAGCCCAGGCGGCACCGGCCACGCCCCAGTGCAGGACGAAGATGAAGATGGGGTCCAGGATGATATTGATGGCGCAGCCCATCAGCAGGCCGGCCATGTTGTACTTCGGGCTGCCGTCCGAGCGGACGATGCTGGAGAAGCCCGAGGAAATGCAGGAGAAGGGCATGCCCAGCGCAATGATGCGGCCATACTCCACGGCGTAGGGCAGGATGGCGTCCGTAGCACCGAAGAGCTTGGCCAAGGGCGTGATGAAGACAAAATAGATGACAGCCAGCATGATTCCCAGGAACACGGAGGCAACCATGCCGGCGGCGGTGCCGCGGGCGGCCTCATCCTCCTGCTTGCGGCCGAGCATCAGGCTCATGTAGCTGCCCGCGCCGTTGCCTGCCATCAGGGAAAAGGCCAGGGCCAGCGTCGTCATGGGGAAAATGACGTTGGTGGCACCGTTGCCCAGGTAGCCAACGCCCCGCCCGATGAAGATCTGGTCCACAATGTTATAGAAGGAGTTGACCACCATGGACACGATGCCGGGCACAGCGAACTGCACCAGCAGCTTGCTGACCTTCTGTGTACCGAGGATGTTTTCCTGTCTGGGTGTCTGTTCCGACATACCGGTTTCCTCCCTGTGCTGTTTTTGTTAATAAAGAGTATAACACAATTTCATGAAATAAAAAGATACAAATCCGGAAAGATTTCGGGCTTTCATTGCCTTGACAGTAAATGTTTCATGATGTATCATTATAAAGCGCTTTTGGGCGGCAGACAACAGAAGGGAAACTGACTGAATTATGGACGCGATCATTCGTTCCGTTTGCGATGCATTCCGTCTGCAGGGAACGTATCTTGGATATATCGAACTGAAGAACGGCAACATCAACCGCACCTTCCGGGTGGACTTCCGTACGGTGGACGGAGAGCAGAAAAGCTACATCCTCCAGCGGGTGAATACCTATGTGTTCAAGAAGCCCCGGGAGGTCATGAGCAACATTGACCGGGTGACCTCCTATCTGCGGAAGAAGGACCCGGCTGCCGTTTCGCTGCATTTCCATCATATCGGCAATGGGCAGAACTATCTGGAGGATGGGGAGAACGGCTTCTGGCGCCTGTTTACCTACGTGCCCAGCGTGACCTACAACACCTGCGACAACATGAAGGTGGTGCGCGGAGCTGGGGAAGCCTTTGGCCGTTTCCAGACGCTGCTGGATGATTTCCCGGCGGAGGAGCTTTACGAGACCATCCCGGATTTCCATAACACCGCGGCCCGCTATGACCGCCTGATGGAAACGGTGCAGGCAGATCCCTACGGCAAGGTGAAGGAGGTCCCGGAGGAGCTGGCCTGGCTGGCGTAGGTCCGGGAGCAGGCCTGCCGGCTGACTGCTATGCAGCAGGAGGGCAGACTGCCCCTGCGCGTGACCCATAACGATACCAAGATCAACAACGTCCTGTTTGACGAAAAGACCGGTGCGCCGCTGGTGGTCATCGATCTGGATACGGTGATGCCGGGCCTGGTGGGTCATGACTTCGGCGATGCCATCCGCTTTGCCGCCAACTATACGGAAGAGGATGCCCGGGACTGGGAAAAGTCCGGCGTGCGCCTGGATGTGTTCGAGGCCTTTGCGGACGGCTTCCTGGCCCAGACCGCCAAAGCACTGACGGAGGAGGAGATCGACACCCTGTCGCTGAGCGCCTTCGTGATGACCACGGAGCTGGTGGTCCGCTTCCTGGATGACTATCTGCAAGGCAGCCCCTATTTCAAGTGCCTCTATCCGGAGCATAATCTGGTGCGTACCCGCTGCCAGATGGCCCTGGCGAAGGATATGCTGAAGCATATGGACGAGATGCAGGAGATCGTGGCCCGGTGCGCCGCGAAATACCGCCGGTGAAGAGGATATCCTGTTGGATCACCGGCGGACTGAGCCTGGCGCTGATGGTGATGATCTTCCTGTTTTCGGCGCAGGACGCGGATGCTTCCCATTTGGTGAGCGGAGGAATCCTGAATGCCGTCATCGGATGGCTGCGGCCCCTGGCGAACGCGCTGATCCATCCCGCGCCGGACGATGAAACGCTGGAGCTGATCCTGCGGAAGCTCGGGCACTTCAGCGAATACGCAGCGCTGGGTGCCTGTCTGTGCCTGTTCCTGCACAGCCTGGACCGGAAGCATTGCGCGCCGGCGGCATGGTTTGCGGCGACCCTCTATGCCGGAACAGATGAGCTGCATCAGCTGTTCAGCGCCGGGCGGACCGCCGCGGTGACGGACGTGTGCATCGATTCATGTGGTGCCTTGACGGGCATCGCGCTGGTGTCTTTGGTATTGTGGCTGCTCGGAAGAAGAACCAAGCCTGACTGACGGTCGGGCTTTTTTGCTCGGAATGTCATGCTGTGTTCACATGGGCGGGCTATGCTGGTTCCGTCCGGGATGGTTTGCTTTTCCCGGAAGAATATGATACAATGGGCTCAGAGTAAGGAGTGACCGAAGCATGTTCACAGTCATGGTGGTGGAGGATGACCTCCCGCTGCGGAAGATGATGTGTGCCTTTCTGGGCATGAATGGCTATCAGACGGTGCCTGCCTCCAACGGCGATGAGGCACTGGACGCGATCTGCCGGGTGATGCCGGATCTGGTGATCGCCGATGTGATGATGCCGGTGATGGACGGCTGGGAGCTGACGGAGGAGCTCCGCCGCAGCTATCCCTTGCTGCCCATCCTGCTGGTGACGGCCAGGGATACCCTGGAGGACAAGCGCAAGGGCTTTGCCTCCGGTGCGGATGACTACCTGACCAAGCCCATCGATCTGGATGAAATGATGCTGCATGTGAGCGCCCTGCTGCGGCGCTCCCAGGCCATGACCAGCCATCAGCTGAAGGTGGGCAACACGGTGCTCAACTATGACTCCCTGACCGTGACCTGCGGCGACAAGGAGCTGATGCTGCCCAAGAAGGAGTTCTACCTGCTGTTCAAGCTGCTGTCCAGCCCGCGGCAGATCTTCACCCGGCGCCAGCTGATGGATGAGGTCTGGGGTATGGATGCACAGAGCGATGAGCGTACGGTGGATGTGCATGTGAAGCGGCTGCGGGAAAAGTGCGAGCAGTTCACCGACTTCAGCATCATTACGGTGCGCGGCCTGGGCTATAAGGCGGAGAAGAACGTATGAGCGGCAAGCTGCGCGAGGTCCTGTCGCCCTACAGCTTCCGGGATAAGACCAGGGTCTATCTGATCATATGCATTATTGCGGCCAGCCTGATCTCCCTGCTGGGCGTTTATGCCTACAGCAACTACGCGGTCCGAGTGGAAACGACCAAGACGGAGTATTCCACGGCCCTGGCCCTGCTGGAGCTGGAACAGAAGACGGAGCTTCCCCTGGAGGAGCTGTTGGAGATGGCGGGCAATGAGGACCTGCAGCTGCAGATCCTGCAATTGCCCGATCAGTTCCTGACGGCTTCCCAATTGGATCAGCTGGAGACCCGGACGATCCTGGCGGTGGTAGACAGCAGTACGGGCCCCTTCACCTTTGTGAAGATGCAGGACGAGATCGTATTGATCCAGACTGCGAACCATAATATGCTGCTGCTGAACAACTTCATGCGGCCGGCGCTGACGGGTCTGCTGTTCTCCATTGTTTTCCTGATGATGTCCTTTTTGTCCTCCAGCCGGATCGCAAGGCCGGTGTCGCAGCTGACCCGGGCGGTGCAGCATGTGTCCAAGGGCGATTTTTCCATCCAGCTGCCCGAGGATCAGGACGATGAGATGGGCAACCTGATGCGCTCCTTCAACCGGATGACGGATGCCCTGGAAAAGACCTCCAGCCGGCAGAAGGATTTCATCTCCAGTGTGAGCCATGAATTCCGCACGCCCATCGCCTCCATCAAGGGCTATGCGCGTCTGCTGAAGACGGAGGGCCTGGACGAGGAGAAGCGGCAGGAGTATACGGACATGATCGCCCAGGAGGCGGACCGCTTGTCCAGACTGAGCGAAACGCTGCTGCGGCTTTCGGCCCTGGAGCAGCAGACAGATCCGGCCAGCATCTCCACCTTCCGGCTGGATGAACAGGTCCGGCAGGTGCTGCTCCGCATGGAGCCTCAGTGGTCCGCGCATGATATCGAATTTGATCTGGACCTGCAGGAGCTGACTGTCGAATCGGACGCCGAGCTGCTGAACCAGGTCTGGACCAACCTGATCCAGAACGCCATCAAGTTCTCCCCGGATGAAAGCCAGATCCATGTGGCGGTACGGAAGAACGGGGAGCAGGCGGAGTTTGAGGTCACGGACCATGGCATCGGCATGAGCGAGGAGACCCAGCGGCGCATCTTTGACCGCTTCTATCAGGGCGACCGTTCCCGGAGCAGGGAAGGCGTGGGCCTGGGCATGAGTCTGGTTCGCCGTATCCTGAACATCCTGAATGGTGAAATCAGCATTCAGTCCGAACTGAACAAGGGGACCACGATGATCGTACGGCTGCCGATGCACAGCACGGCCGCGGAGAAGAAGGAGGCAGAGCATGCCTGAAAGCAAGGAAGACCAAATGCTGAAACTCTCCGGGGAATTCCAGCAGATGGTGGATGAATTCTTCCGGATCCAGTGCCGCTACCAGGCGGGCATCCGGGAGGTGCAGACCAAGCTGGAGATCCTGGACGACGAATTCCAGATGCGGCATCAGCGCAACCCGATCCATCATATGACCAGCCGCATGAAGACCATCCAGTCCATGATGGAAAAGCTGAAGCGCAAGCAGATGCCCGTGAGCATGTCCTCCGCCGTGGAGAACCTGACGGACATTGCCGGCATCCGCGTGATCTGCAACTATATTGATGATATCTACACGATCGCCAATCTGCTGGCGAGCCAGGATGATATCCGGGTGATCAAGTGGCATGACTACATCAAGGAGCCCAAGCCAAACGGCTACCGCAGCCTCCATCTGGTGGTGCAGGTGCCGGTGTTCCTGTCAGACGGCCCCACCCCCGTGCCGGTGGAGGTGCAGATCCGCACTATTGCCATGGACTTCTGGGCCTCGCTGGAGCATTCCCTCCACTACAAGAACGTGGACGCCATTTCTGCGGATATCACCGATGAGCTGACGCGCACCGCGGAGGATATCGCCCGGCTGGATGAACGAATGCAGCGGATCCAGCAGCGGGTGGAAGCCCTCCATCCGGCGGAAAACCAGCTGAAACTCTGAAATGTTACAAATTTGCGAAGCAAGATGCGGCTGGCATCTTGCTTTTTCTTTGCAATAATGTTACAATAAAGTGAATATCCATCACTTGAGGTGAATGCTTATGCGTCGATGGTTGATGATGGCTCTTGCGGCGATGATGCTCATGCTGCCCGTAGGGGCTTTGTGCGAAAGCGAAGCGGAGAAGCCGGAAGAAGAGGTCCAGGGGAATGTACTCTCCCTGGGGGATGAAAGCAGCGAAGTGCTGTCCATGCAGACGGACCTGGCCCGGCTGGGATATTATGACGGCACGCTGTCCGGCCGCTTCGGCGATCTGACCCTGGAGGCGGTGAAGGCCTTCCAGGAGGACTTTGGCCTGGACGTGGACGGCACCATGGACGACCTGGATCTGGAGACCCTGTCTGCCGCGCCCTACCGGCCCCTGCGGTACGGCTCCTCCGGCGAGGACGTGAAGAAGCTCCAGACACGGCTGACCAACCTGGGTTATTACAAGGGAAAGATCAGCGGCAACTATCTGGACGCCACCGTGGAGGCGGTCTCTGCCTTCCAGACCAAGATGGGGGAGCTGGTGACCGGCGAAGCGGACATCGGTACCCAGACCCTGCTGTACGGTGAATCAGCCCGCACGGCGAAGCAGTCTGCCCTGAAGAGCACCGCCACCGCCACGCCTGTGCCTGAGGTCATCGAGGTGCCCGACGGGGAAGAAGGGGCAGAGGAGCTGACGCCATCTCCCACCAATGCCTATTCCAAGACGCTGAAAAAGGGCTCCACCGGCGATCTGGTGAAGCAGGTGCAGCAGCGCCTGAAGGACCTGATGTACTATACTGGCCCGGTGTCCGGCAACTATCAGGCTAAGACGGTGTCTGCCGTCAAGCGCTTTCAGGAGCAGAACGGCCTGAAGGCGGACGGTACCATCGGTGAGGAGACCTGGAACGCCCTGTTCAACGCCGAATCCGTGGTGCCGCCGGACGCGACGGCCAAGCCCACGGCTGAACCTACGCCCGTACCGGATCCCTCTTTCCATATCGTGGTGGACGTGAACAATCAGGTGGTCATCGTCTATGGCCGGGATGAGAACGGCGACTATACCCAGGTGGTGCGTGAAATGATCTGCTCCACGGGCACCAAGCGCAATCCCAGCCCCGTGGGTGACTGGACCCTGAACGGACGCAAGGCCAACTGGTGTTATTTCCCGGCATGGGGCGACTATGCCCGCTACTGGACCCGCATCAATGCCTCCGTGGCCTTCCATTCCGTGATCTACATGAAGGTCAACACCATGTCCCTGTCCGTCAAGAGCTACAAGAACCTGGGCTCCCGGGCCTCCCATGGCTGCGTCCGCCTGCTGGTGTCCGATGCCAAGTGGATCTACGACAATGTGGAAGCCGGCACGGTGGTGACCATCACCGACTCCCTGCCCAGCGATCCCGAGCTGAAGGCTTCCGTCAAGCAGCCGGAGCTGAACTACAGCAACATGCTGCCATACGAAACGCCCAAGCCCACCGAGGAGCCCACCTATGTTTCCGGCGCTCAGCCGCCGATGCCCCTGCAGGAAATGAAGAAAAACAGCTCCGGCGAGGATGTGTGGTGGCTGCAGAAGAAGCTGACCGAGCTGGGCTACTACAGCGGCAAGTGCTCCGGCACCTATCTGGACGGCACCGCCAACGCGGTCAAGGAATTCCAGAAGGATCATGACCTGAAGCAGACCGGCACCGCCGACCTGACCACCCTGGAGCTGATCTATCAGGACGAGCTGTCCACTCCGGCGCCCGCCGCCACCGCGACCGAACCTGCCGCGCTGCCGACGCCGGCACCGACGGGGGATGCGGCGTAAGCATGAAAGCCGTCATACAGCAATGCATGACGGCTTTTGTTATGGAAAAATCATAAAAGAAGTAACTGTAAATTCGCATTCAGAGGGTGGACAAAACCCGACCTTTGTCGTACAATATAACGGATTGCCTCAAACACGGGAATGCACTCAGGAGGGTTTCAATGCTGCTTGATCCACGTATTTCTGCCTGCATCGTGCTGTATCATTCCGGCGAAAAAGCGCTGGATGCGGTGCGGTGTATTCAGGCATCCACGGTTCCGGTGGATCTGCGCATTATTGACCATTCCCCGCAGGATCCTACGGCGGGGCAGATCCATGAGATCGCGCCGAATGTGCCCATCTATCCGCAAAAGGAAAACCTGGGCTATGCCCGGGGACATAACCTGATGCTGCCGATGATCCACTCCGCCTATCACCTGGTGATGAATCCGGACGTGGTGTTTGCGCCTGACCTGCTGGAGCGGATGATGGCCTACATGGATGCTCACCCGGACATCATGGTGCTCACGCCGCGGGTCTTCGGGGAAGACGGGGAGGAGCAGTTCCTGCCGAAGCTGCAGCCCACGCTCCGGTATCTGCTGGGTGGCGTGCTGGAGAACCGGCTGAAGTGCGCCCGGCGCTGGCGGGATGAATACACGCTGCGTGGGCAGGAGCCGGACGGGCCGCTGTCGGTGCAGTTTGCCACGGGCTGCTTTATGCTGGTGCGGACGCATCTGTTCTTCCGGCTGAAGGGCTTTGACGAGCGGTTCTTCCTGTATCATGAGGATTCGGACTTCAGCCGCCGGGTGCTGCTGCATGGTTCGATCGTGTATAACCCGGATTTCTGCATCACCCATACCTGGGGAAGAGAAAGTCATAAAATCCGGAAAATGCGCTGGGAGCATTTCAAGTCCACGGTGAAGTACTTCCATAAATGGGGGTGGCGCTGGTGAAGCCTGCGGTGGATGTGCTGCTGGCCTGCTACAACGGGGAACGCTTCCTTACGCAGCAGACCGATTCCCTGCAGCGGCAGCTGTTCCGGGATTTCCGGGTGCTTTGCCGGGATGACGGCTCCACGGACCGTACGCCGGAGCTGCTGGAGAAGCTGTGCCGGACGGACAAGCATTTTCAGATGGAGCAGGACGAAGCGCATCTGGGGGCGGCGGGCAGCTTTCTCCGGCTGCTGCAGACATCCGACGCACCCTACTGTGCCCTGTGCGATCAGGACGATGTGTGGCCCCCGGACCATCTGTCCGCGCTGATGGATACCATGAAAAAGGCGGAGGCCGACTGTGAACCGGGGCTGCCGCTGCTGGTGTTCAGCGACTGTGCGGTGGTGGATGAAAAGGGCGGGGTGCTTTATCCCAGCCTGTGCATGCATCAGGGCTGGAAAAGGGAAGCGCTGCCCCTGAAGCAGCTGCTGGTACAGAACAACGTCACCGGCTGCACCGTGCTGATGAACGCGCCCCTGCGGAAGCTGGTGGCGGAGCATGCTCCAGCGGACCTGACGCTGCATGACTGGTTCATTGCCCTGACGGCGGCGGCCTTTGGCGGCATCAGCTTTGTGGCGATGCCTCTGGTGGATTACCGGCAGCATGACCACAATGCCATCGGTGCGGACCGGGAGGGCTTGCTGAAGCGCGGCGCCCGGTCTTTGACGCGGAGCGATCAGGCCCGGGAGCGCATTCAAAAAGCCTATGACTATGCGGAAAGGTTCCGTGACGCGTACGGAACGGCAATGCCGGAGACGTCCCGGTATCAGGTGGACGCGTTCCTGGCGACCCGGACCCTGCCGAAGCTGCGCCGGGTGCTGGCGCTGCAGCGCAAGGGCTATGTGATGCAGAACCCGCTGTTCCGTTTGGGACAGCTGATCTACGGATAAAAGCGGAGGTGGAGACCATGCAGCCTTTGTCCCAGAGGACCCGTGGTTTTACGGACTCGGTCATCCGGCGGATGACGCGCATTGCCATGCAGCATGGCGCGGTGAACCTGTCCCAGGGCTTTCCGGATTTCGATCCGCCCAAGGCCCTGACGGATGAGCTCAGCCGGGCGGCACTGGAGGGACCGCACCAATACGCGGTGACCTGGGGTGCCCAGAACTTCCGGCAGGCGCTGGCGGAGAAGCAGACCCGGTTCATGGGGATGCCCATCGATCCGGACCGGCAAATCGTGGTCACCTGCGGCTCCACCGAGGCCATGATGGTGGCCATGATGACCGTGTGCGATCCAGGAGACAAGGTGATCATCTTCTCCCCGTTCTATGAGAACTATGGCGCGGATGCCATCCTGTCCGGCGCGGAGCCCATCTATGTGCCGCTGCATCCGCCGGAATTCAATTTCCGGGAGGAGGAGCTGGAGGCAGCCTTCCGGCAGAAGCCCAAGGCGCTGGTGCTGTGCAATCCAAGCAATCCCTGCGGCAAGGTCTTCACCCGCGCGGAGCTGGAGCTGATCGCCGACTACGCCAGAAAGTATGACGCCTATGTCATTACGGATGAGGTGTATGAGCACATCGTGTACGCGCCGCATCGGCACACGTATTTTGCCACGCTGCCGGGCATGGCGGAGCGCACTCTGAGCTGCTCCTCCCTGAGCAAGACCTACTCCATTACGGGATGGCGGCTGGGCTACATCATCGCACCGCCGGAGATCATTGATGTGGCGCGCAAGGTGCATGACTTCCTGACCGTGGGCACGGCGGCTCCACTGCAGGAGGCGGCGGTGGCAGGACTGCGGCTGCCGGACAGCTATTACGCGGAGCTGCAGGCACATTACACCCATATGAAGGAGCTCTTCTGCAACGGACTGACTGCGCTGGGCCTGGAGCATACGGAACCCCAGGGGGCTTACTATGTGATGGTGGATATCTCCCGCTATGGATGGGAGGATGATACGGCCTTCTGCGAGGAGATGGCGAAGCGGGTGGGCGTGGCTGCCGTACCGGGCTCCAGCTTCTTCCGGGAGGATGTGCACCACCTGATCCGCCTGCATTTTGCCAAAAAGGACGAAACGCTGCTGGAGGCTTTGAACCGGCTGGAACGGATGCCTTTGATGCAGCAATAAAGAGAGGATTGAGCTTATGTTTGACTGGGAATCCCTGAAGACCAACGGAGCGTTGACGGATTATAACGAAGCGCTGATCCTGCGCCGGGCGGATCCTTATGTGTGCAGGGCCGAGGACGGGACCTATTATTTCACCGGAAGCTATCCGGCCTATGACCGCATCCTGCTGCGCAGCGCAAAGACCCTGGAGGGCCTGCGGGACGCGGAGGAGCGGCTGATCTGGACCAAGCATGAAAGCGGCCCCATGAGCTGCCACATCTGGGCGCCGGAGCTGCACTATCTGTTCGGCAAATGGTATATGTACTTCGCGGCGGGGGAGCGGGATGATATCTGGAAGATCCGCCCCTATGTGCTGGAGTGCGACGGCGATCCCATGACCGGCGCCTGGCATGAGCTGGGCCCCATGCAGGCCTGCGCGGAGGATCCCCAGTCCTTCACGGATTTCTCCCTGGACGCCACCATCGTGCCTCACAACGGCGACTATTACTACATCTGGGCCCAGAAGGCCAGCAACATCTCCAACCTGTATATCGCGAAAATGGCCGCTCCCAACCGCCTGGCCACGGTGATGGTGATGATCACCAAGCCGGACTACGACTGGGAGCGGGTGGACTTCTGGGTGAATGAGGGCCCCGCCGCTTTGAAGCATGACGGCAAGCTGTACCTGACCTTCTCCGCCAGCGCCACCGGCAAGTGCTACTGTATGGGCATGCTGACCGTGGACCTGAAGGACGATCTGCTGGATCCGCGCAGCTGGCACAAGGACCGCTGGCCGGTGATGAAGACGGATGAGGCAAAGGGCATCTATGGCCCGGGCCATAACAGCTTCACGAAGGATGAGCAGGGCCGGGATATCATGGTCTACCATGCCCGCACCTATGACGGCATTCTGACCGAGGACCCGCTGTACGATCCCAACCGCCACGCCTTCTGGCTGACAGTGGAGTACGATGAAACCGGCCGGCCGGTCTTCCAGCCGCGCAAGCAGAGGTAACCGCCATGTATGTGGGCAAACAAATACGCCTCCGGGCCTTCGAAGCGGAAGACCTGGAGGCGAACCATCGGTTCATGAATGATTATGAAACGCTGCGGGGCATGATCTCCGGCCTGCCGCTGCCCTCCTCCTATGAGGATGAGCGGCAATGGCTGAGCCAGCAGACCAGCTACACCCGGGGCGAGTACCAGTTTGCCATTGAGGACATCAACGGCGACCTGGTGGGCCGCTGCGGCGTGATCAAGCTGGACTGGAAGAACCGGGTGGGGGAGTTGGCCATCATGATCGGCGGCCCCTACCGGGGACAAGGCTATGGCAGGGAAGCCATCGGCCTGCTGTGCGATTTCTGCTTCCGGGAGATGAACCTGCACCGGCTGAAGGTGACGGTGTATGCCTTCAACGAAGCGGCCATCCGCTGCTATGAGGCCAACGGCTTCGTGCGGGAGGGCCTCCTGCGCGGCGAGCTGTGGCGGGACGGCGCTTACCGGGACGTGCTGATCATGGGCCGCCTCCGGGACAGTGAAAAATATTAACAGGGATGCACCCGAAGGTTTCCAAAGGGCGATCGGAAAGCCCTTTGGTCGCGCCCGCAGGCGCGAAATCTCTCCTCCGGTATTATTCTTCTTCCGGCTGGCTCAGGGCGAAGGCGTCCACGCAGAGCACCAGGCCCTCCACAAGGGTGGCCACCAGCCAGGGACAGATGCCGGCCAGGGCCATCAGCACAAAACCGATCACCAACTGAATCACCAGGGTACCGACAGCCATCTGCCACAGGGGCATCCCCAGCAGCTGGCTTTTTGCTTGCGGTCCTTGCCGGAACGCCATGGCGGACAGCGCAAAGGACAGCAACAGTCCCAGCAGGGCGATCCAGAAGGTCACGGAGTAGGTGAGGGGCAGCACGATCGCCAGCACGATGACGGCAACCAGGGCCACGCCCCAAAGGATCCAGGTCAGCTTGCTCATCCGGGCACCCTCCTTTTACTCAATAAACATGGCATCGCCGAAGGAGAAGAAGCGGTACTTCTCCTGCACGGCCAGACGGTAGGTCTCCAGGGCATACTCCCGGCCCATGAAGGCGGAGACCAGCATCAGCAGCGTGCTTTGCGGCAGATGGAAATTGGTGATCAGGGCATCCACGGCCTTGATCTTCACGCCGGGATAGATGAAGATGGCGGTGTCGCCCCGGCCGGCATGGATGATGCCCCGGTCATCCGCCACGGTCTCGATGGTCCGCACGGAGGTGGTGCCCACACAGATCAGCCGACCGCCGTTGGCACGGATACGGTTCAGGGTCTCCGCAGCCTCCTCCGAGACCTCGTAATACTCGGAGTGCATCACGTGGTCGTTGACATCCTCCACAGCCACCGGCCGGAAGGTACCCAGGCCCACATGCAGCAGGACGGGGACGATGGTCACGCCCTTCTGCCGGATCTTCTCCAGCAGCTCCGGGGTGAAGTGCAGTCCGGCGGTGGGAGCGGCGGCACTGCCCTCCTCTTTGGCATAGACCGTCTGATAGCGGCTGGGGTCGGCCAGCTTCTCGTGGATATAGGGCGGCAGGGGCATTTCCCCCAGCTTGTCCAACAGCTCCTCAAAGATGCCTTCATAATGGAAGCGGACCATGCGCCCGCCGATCTCATCCACATTCCCCAGGATCTCGCAGCGCAGCAGGCCGTTGCCGAAGGTGCACATGGCGCCGGGCTTCAGCCGCTTGCCGGGGCGCACCAGGGCCTCCCAGTCGGTGGCGTTCTGACGGCGCAGCAGCAGCACCTCCACGGCGGCGCCGGTGCCTTCCTTTTCGCCCAGCAGGCGGGCGGGAATGACCCGGGTCTCATTCAGCACCAGGGCATCGCCGGGATGCAGGTAGTCGATGATATCATAGAAATGCTTGTGCTCCCGGGTGCCGTCCTTGCGGTGGATGACCATCAGCCGGCTGTGGTCCCGGGGCTCCATGGGGGTCTGGGCGATCAGCTCCTGCGGGAGCTCATAATCAAAATCTGCGGTCTTCATATTGCCATCCTCACCATTCCATTTTCAGCTGGCCATCCTCAGGGACTGCCGCGGCGTTTCCGGGCATGGTGCGTTTCATATGCGCCCAGGCGGAAGGGGTGCACACGCGGCCACGGGGCGTACGCATCAGGAAGCCCTGCTGCATCAGAAAGGGCTCATAGACATCCTCGATCGTCACAGCGTCCTCACCGGTGGTGGCGGCCAGGGTCTCCAGACCCACCGGGCCGCCGCCGAACTTATCCATCATGCAGGCCAGGATGCCGCGGTCGGTCTTGTCCAGACCCAGCTCGTCCACGTCCAGCATGGTCAGGGCCTCCCGGGCAATGGGCAGGGTCAGCACGCCGTCGCCCTTGACCTGGGCAAAGTCCCGGACGCGCTTCAGCATGCGGTTGGCGATGCGGGGCGTACCGCGGCTGCGGCGGGCGATCTCCAGTATGCCGTCCGCGTCCGCCTGAATGCCCAGGATCGTGGCGCTGCGCTGCACAATGGCGGCCAGCTCCTCCGGCTTGTACAGCTCCAGCCGGTACAGGATGCCGAAGCGATCACGCAGCGGCCCGGACAGGGAGCCGGCCCGGGTGGTGGCACCAATCAGCGTGAACTTGGGCACCGCCACGCGGATGGAGCGGGCCGTGGGACCCTTGCCGATCATGATATCGATGGCAAAATCCTCCATGGCGGAGTACAGCACCTCCTCCACATAGGTGGAGAGACGGTGAATCTCGTCAATGAACAGCACGTCGCCCTGATTCAGATTGGCCAGGATAGAGGCCAGGTCGCCGGGCCGCTCGATGGCCGGACCGCTGGTGATGCGGATGTTCTGCCCCATTTCCGCCGCGACAATGGAAGCCAGGGTGGTCTTGCCCAGCCCCGGAGGGCCGTAAAGCAGCATGTGGTCCAGGGTATCATGCCGGGAAAGAGCGGCCTGAATGTAGATGTTCAGGGAATCCTTCACGGCCTGCTGGCCCATGTAATCCCGCAGGGTGTGGGGGCGCAGGCTGTTTTCCAGAGAGCTGTCCTCCTGCTGGAAGCTGCCGGTGACCAGTCGTTCTTCGTCCATGCTACGCTCCTGTTACATTCCGGCCAGAGCACGCAGTGCCAGGCGGATCAATTCGTCGGTTTTGTCGGACTTGTCCTTGACCTTCATCAGGGCGTCCCGGGCTTCGGTGCCGGAATAGCCCAGGGCGATGAGTGCCTCCATGGCGTCGCTGATCGCGTCGGAGGCCAGGGCGGAGGCCGCCTGCTTTGCGGAGGAAGCATCGGGCGCGTTGACATCTGCCTGGCTGACCTTATCCTTCAGTTCCAGGGCAATGCGCTGGGCGGTCTTTTTGCCGATGCCGGGAGCGCGGCTGAGGGTGTTCACATCGCCCAGCACGATGGCCAGGTTCAGCTCCCGAAGCGGCATGGCGCCCAGCAGGGCCAGGGCCATTTTGGCGCCCACGCCGCTGATGCCCGTCAGCGAGAGAAACATGCTGCGCTCCTCTTTGGTGGCGAAGCCGAACAGTTCCATGGCGTCCTCGCGGACAGAGAGATAAGTATAGCAGCGCATGGTCTCGCCGATGGCCGGCGCGGCCTGCAGGGTGTTCATGGAGCAGCTCAGCTGATAGCCGACGCCGCCGGCCAGCAGGACCAGCGTACCGCCGGCCTTCTCGCATACCTGGCCCTCAATAAATGCATACATTTCCGATTCATTCCTCCGGGTAAATCACTTCATGCGGAACTGCTCCTTGGCGGCGCCGCACTGGCAATGGGTGATGGCACAGGCGATAGCGTCCGCGGCGTCGTCCGGCTTGGGGATCTCCTTCATGTTCAGCAGCATTCTGACCATCTGCTGGACCTGCTTCTTGTCCGCCTTGCCGTAGCCGGTGACAGCCTGCTTGATCTGCATGGGTGTATATTCATACAAATTTTCTGTATATTCCGTGGCGGCGATGATGGCGGCCCCGCGGGCGGCGCCCACCATCAGGGCGGTGGTCACGTTCCGGGCGAAGAAGAGCTCCTCGAACGCCACATCATCCGGCTGATAAATATTCACCAGGTTCCGCACGCCCAGCTGAAGGGCCCGCAGCCGGTGCTGCATGGGCGTGGGCGGATTGGTTTCCACACAGCCGTAATCAATGAGACGCATCCGGCTGCCGATGCATTCCACCACGCCCCAACCCATCAGGGCGTAGCCGGGATCGATACCAAGTACAATCATAACCTTCTCCGGAGCGGGTCCGGCTTCCTTTCCTTGTCGCAGAAAGCGGCATTCAATAATGATAGCATGGAAACGGTTTTTGTCAACGCGAACAGCGGAAATTCTGTCCACAACGGAGGATTTTCCTATTGCATTTTTATACAAACCGGTGTATACTATGCCCCGTGCCTGAAAAATGTACGCAAGCATGCGGATGAAAGGAAGAGTAACAACCATGGCAAAGATGCGTGTACTGCTGGCTTATTCCGGCGGTCTGGATACCTCCATTATCGTTCCCTGGCTGAAGGAGAATTATGACTGCGACGTGATCTGCGTGGCAGGCGATGTGGGCCAGGGCGAGGAGCTGGAGCCCCTGCATGAGAAGGCCAAGAAGTGCGGCGCCGAGAAGCTGTACATCGAGGACCTGCGTCAGGAGTTTGTGGAAGACTTTATCTGGCCGACCCTGAAGGCCGGTGCCATTTATGAGGGCAAGTACCTGCTGGGTACCTCCTTTGCCCGTCCCCTGATCGCCAAGCGCCTGGTGGAGATCGCTCACAAGGAGCACTGCACCGCCATCTGCCACGGCTGCACCGGCAAGGGCAATGACCAGGTCCGCTTTGAACTGACCATCAAGGCCTTCGATCCCTATATGCAGGTGATCGCGCCATGGCGCATCTGGGACATCAAGACCCGTGAGGAAGAGATCGAGTACGCCGAGGCCCGGAACATCCCCGTGCCCGTGAAGAAGGATCGTCCCTATTCCATGGACCGCAACATCTGGCACATCAGCCATGAGGGTGCGGACCTGGAGAACCCCGCCAATGAGCCGCCGGCGGATCTGCTGCTGACCATGGTCCGTCCCGAGGATGCTCCCGACAAGGCCGAGTATGTGACCATCGACTTTGAGAAGGGCGTGCCCGTGGCCATCAACGGCGAGAAGCTGGCCGCCGTGGATCTGGTGACCAAGGCCAATGAGATCGCTGCCCGGAACGGCGTGGGCTGCGCTGACCTGGTGGAGAACCGCCTGGTGGGCATGAAGAGCCGCGGCGTGTATGAGACCCCCGGCGGCACCATGCTGTATGAGGCTCATCATATCCTGGAGACCATCACCCTGGACCGCCAGACCAGCCACTATAAGGAGCTGGTGGCAAGCAAGTTTGCCGAGCTGGTCTATGATGGCATGTGGTACACTCCTCTGCGTGAGGCCCTGAGCGCCTTCGTGGACAGCACGCAGCAGGCGGTCAACGGCACCGTGAAGCTGAAGCTCTACAAGGGCAACTGCATCAACGCCGGTGTGACCAGCCCCAACAGCCTGTACCTGGAGGCCATTGCCACCTTCGGCGACAGCAAGGACCTGTACAGCCACAAGGATTCCGCCGGCTTCATCAACCTGCTGGGCCTGCCCATGAAGGTCAAGGCCATGGTGGACCAGAAGAACAAGTAATGCCGATCGGTTCAGCCGGGAGCGCTTTTGCTCCCGGTTTTTCTGTGCGGCGGAGGAAATTCCCCCTTGTCAAGGCTGTGAAAAAAGGGTACAATAGAAAGCAAGAATGAATGCCGAAGGAGGCTGACCCGCAATGACTGTAAAGGAAATTATGACCAACGCCAAGGACAAGATGGGCAAGACCGCTGACGCCTATCAGCGTGACATGGTGGGCCTTCGCGCAGGCCGTGCCAATCCCAAGCTGCTGGATAAGATCACCGTGGACTATTATGGTACCCCCACCGCCATCAACCAGGTGGGCAATATCTCCTCTCCCGAAGCCAGAATGCTGGTCATTGCGCCCTGGGACGCCAAGATGATCAAGGAGATCGAGAAGGCCATCCAGAAGAGCGATCTGGGCCTGAACCCCTCCAATGACGGCAAGGTGATCCGCCTGGTCTTCCCCGAACTGAACGAGGAGCGCCGCAAGGACCTGACCAAGGTGGCCAAGAAGGGTGCTGAGGAAGCCAAGGTGGCTATCCGCAATGTGCGCCGCGACGCCATCGAGCAGTTCAAGAAGATGAAGAAGAACTCCGAGATCACCGAGGATGAGGAGCGCAAGGCCGAGGAGGACATGCAGAAGCAGACCGACAAGGCCATCAAGGACGTGGATGCCATCTGCGCCGCCAAGGAAAAGGAGATCATGGAGGTCTGATGAGCGGTCAGGTGCTGGGACTTCCCCTGGAGCAGGCATAGGCTGTGCTTCGTGCAGAGGGCGTGGAGCCGGAGATCGTGGTGACTGCCGCGCCCGGAAATCGTCCGAGGCCGGAGGGAACGCTCCGGGTGGTCCGCCGCAGCGGCAGGGTGCTGACGGTGGCGTCCTTCCCGGACGGTATGCCGAAGTCACCTGAGCAATGACCGAATGAAAGGCGGGTTTGTCTGTGTGCCCGTGAGGGACGCGGCAGGCCCGCTTTTTTCCGGAGGGTTACGGATGTTTGAACGGATCATCAACAAGCTGCGCTTCAACCGGGCACGGGCGGAGGCACATCTGCCCCATCATACCTATAAGCCCAAGACCCGGGAGGAATTCGAGCGGCTGCCCCGGCATGTGGGCATCATTATGGACGGCAACGGCCGCTGGGCCAAGAAGCATCATTATAATGTATCCCGGGGCCACCGGCAGGGGACGGAGGCGCTGCGGGAGATCATCCGCCATACCAGCCATCTGGGGATCGAGGCTTTATCGATTTATGCCTTCTCCACGGAGAACTGGCGCCGCGCTCCCGAAGAGGTGGCTGCCCTGATGCAGCTGATCCTGGAGTTCTTCGCCAGCGAGATCGATGAGCTGGATGCCGAAAACGTGCATATCCTGATCTTCGGAGACAAGGATGGCCTGCCGGAGAAGCAGCGGGCGGTGCTCTATGAAGCGGAAGCCCGCACCCAGGACAACACCGGCCTGAAGCTGAATATCTGCCTGAACTACGGCGGACGGGATGAGCTGACCCGGGCATGTCGGAAGCTGGCCCAGGCGGCAGCCGAAAAGCGGCTGGATCCGGCGCAGATCGATGAGCGGATGGTCAGCGATGCCCTGTACTCCGCCGGTCAGCCGGATATGGATCTGATGATCCGTACCAGTGGCGAAATGCGGCTGAGCAACTTTATGCTTTGGCAGGCGGCGTACGCGGAGTTCCTGTTCCCAAAGGTGCTGTGGCCGGACTTCACGGTCCGGGATTATGATGAGGCCCTGGAGGCCTTTGGCAGCCGGGACCGGCGCTTCGGCGGCAGGAAGGCCTGATTCATACAGAGTTCACAACGCTTTTCTATGATGGATGGGAAAAGCGGGGAGGGAAGATCATGCTTCAGCGAACCATTACGGCCCTTGCGATGATCGCGGTCGTTTCGGTCCTGTTGTACTTTGGCGGCATCGCGATCACGGTGGGCGTGCTGGTCTGCGTGCTCGTTTCCGTAGCGGAGGAATACAATGCCCTGAGCAAGGCCGGTCACCGGCTGATCACCTGGCCCACCTGGCTGGCGGTGGTCATCAGTGTGCCGCTGATGTATTTCTTCGGCGGAAAGGTGCTGATCCCGGTGGCGGCGGGGACGGCCATTCTGACGGCCTCCCTGGTGATGTTCCGGGCTCAGCCGAAGCTGGAGGATGTGCTGATGAGCATCCTGCCGCTGATCTCCGTGGTGCTGCCGGGCATGTGCATGGAGGCCATGTCCTTCATCCCCGAGGTGGAGGTCCAGCGGGAAATGATCTGCCTGATGATCTGCATTCCGATCATGGGCGATACGCTGGCGCTGTATGTCGGCAGTGCTTTACAGGGCCCCAAGCTGTGCCCGGAGGTCAGCCCCAAGAAGACCATATCCGGCGCTGTCGGCGGGCTGATCGGCTCCATGCTGGCGGCGCTGGTCATTGCGGTGATTACCCATACCTGCTGCAGCGCGGAGATCATTGCGCTGATGCCCCAGCTCTGGACCTACGCGGTGATCGGCGTGGTGGGTGGCTTTGCCGGGCAGATGGGCGACCTGTTTGCCTCCCTGGTCAAGCGGCATTGCGGCCTGAAGGATTTTTCCAACATGTTCCCCGGCCACGGCGGCATGATGGATCGCCTGGACAGCATTTACTTCAGTGCGCTGGTAGTCTATTGCGTACGGCTGATGGGGACCGGAATCTGATGAATACAGTCAAAAAGGCAGCCCGCTCCGGATGGAAAAGCGGAGCTGCCTTTTTTGAAAAAAGAGGCGTTGAACATGACAAGCATTTCGATCCTGGGCTCCACCGGATCCATCGGTACCCAGGCCTTATCGTTGGTGGCCCTGCATCCGGACCGTTACCGGGTGGCGGCGCTGACAGCCTATCAAAGCAAGGAAAAGCTGTTTGAACAGGTACGGACCTTCCGCCCGCAGATGGCCGGCCTGGTGTGCCCGATCCCCATGGAGGAGATCCCGGAGGATCTGCGCTTCTGCGAATGGGTGATGGGAGCATCGGCGCTGCATGCGGCCGCGGCGGAGGTCCCGGCGGATGAGGTGCTGGTGAGCGTGGTGGGCATTGCGGGCCTGCAGAGCGTGATGGACGCGCTGGATGCGGGCCGTCAGGTGCTGCTGGCCAACAAGGAAGCCCTGGTGACGGGCGGACATCTGGTGATGAACCGCGCCCGGGAGATCGGCAAGCCGCTGCTGCCGGTGGACTCGGAGCACAGCGCCATCTTCCAGTGCCTGGAGGGAGCCAAGGGCAACCGTCCGGTGCGTCTGCTGCTGACGGCCTCCGGCGGCCCCTTCCGCACCTGGAGCAAAGAGCAGATCCGCACCGCGACCCGGGCCCAGGCGCTGAACCACCCGAACTGGAGCATGGGCGCCAAGATCACTATCGATTCCGCCAGCATGTTCAACAAGGCGCTGGAGATCATGGAGGCCCGCTGGTTGTTTGATATGCAGCCGGAGAACATTCAGGTGGTGGTGCATCCCCAGAGCATCGTGCACTCGGCGGTGGAGTTCGCCGACGGGGCGGTGATTGCGCAGCTGGGCATCCCGGATATGCGGGTACCGATCCAGTACGCGATGGCCTATCCGGAGCGCCTGCCCACCGGCGGTAAGCCGCTGGATCTGTTTGCCCTGGGACAGCTGACCTTCGAGCGGCCGGATCCCGAACGCTTCCCGGCGCTGCGCCTGGCGGTGGAATGCCTCCATGCGGGCGGCGCGGCCTGCACGGTGCTGAATGGCGCCAACGAGGCGGCCAACGAAGCCTTCCGCAAGGATATGGTCCCCTTCGGGCAGATCAACGACCTGGTGGAGGAGACTGTCCAGCAGCTGGGGGTGCTGCCCGCTGAAAACCTGGAGCAGATCTTTGAAGCGGACCGCCTGGCCCGGCAGAAGGTGCGGGAACTGATGACAATGGACAGATAAAAGTATGGACCGAAGGTTTCCAAAGGGCGATCGGAAAGCCCTTTGGTTGCGCCCGCAGGCGCGAAATCTTTAAATTTGTACAACGAGGTTGTTATGTCAGGCTTTGTATCGGTATTATTGGCGATCCTGTTATTGGGGATCCTGATCGTGGTGCATGAGGCCGGCCACTTCTGGGCGGCGCGGCTGACGGGCATCGAGGTCCGGGAATTCGCGGTGGGCTTCGGCCCGAAGCTTTTCGGCTGGACCGGCAAAAAGCACGGGACGAAATTTGCTCTGCGTCTGATCCCGCTGGGCGGCTACTGTGCCTTTTACGGCGAGGACGATGTGGAGGGCTCGCAGCAGGACGATCCCCGGGCCTTCCCGAAGCAGAAGGTGTGGAAGCGCATCCTGACGGTGCTTATGGGCCCCTTCATGAACTTCATCCTGGCCTTTGTGGTCATGACCGGCTTTTATATGGCCACCGGGACCGGCATCTATGATCCCTGTGTTTCCTCCATTGAGGAGAACAGCCCGCTGCTGGCCACGGAGGTCCAGGCGGGGGACATCATTCAGGAGATCAACGGCCAGGACGTGCGGGATGGGACCGGCAACGCGGTGATGACGGCGATCGGCAGCTGGCAGGAGGGGGATGCCCCGCTGCATCTGGTGCTGGAGCGCCGCGGTGAGAACGGTGCCGAGACCATTGAGGCGGATGTCAGCCCCTGGTGGGATGAGGATAACGGGCGGTATCGCCTGGGCTTCACCATGAGCCTGTACCTGCGCATGGAGTACGTGGACGGTCAGTGGAAGGCGGTCACCCAGCCCATCGGCTTTGGCGAGGCGATTTCAGACAGCTGGAACATGTGCGTCTATGCCGGTACGGCGATCCTCAACGCGCTGAAGAACCTGGTGACCACCGGAGAAGGTCTGGAGAGCACCTCCGGCCCGGTGGGTGTGGTCAGCCTGGTGAGCAGCGAGGTGCAGACCGGCGGCATGGAAAGCTTCTTCTGGCTGCTGTGCATGATCTCCATCAACCTGGGCATCATGAACCTGCTGCCGATCCCCGGCCTGGACGGCTCCCGCTTCCTGTTCCTGGTGCTGGAGGCCATCCGCCGCAAGCCGGTGCCCCAGCAGAAGGAAGCTATGGTGCATACCGTGGGCATGCTGTTCCTGTTTGCGGTGATGATCTTCTTCACCTTCCGTGACGTGATGAATCTGTTCCATTAAAGTTCGATTTCGCATGGAAGTGGGTAACCGAAGGTTTCCAAAGGGCGATCGGAAAGCCCTTTGGTCGCGCCATCAGGCGCGAAATGTTTTAAAGAAATAAGAGGAAGGGATAATCAATGGCTCAGACAAGACCGGTCCGGGTGGGCAGCCTGACGATGGGCGGCGGGCACCCGGTGTGGGTGCAGAGCATGACCAATACCGATACGCGGGACGTGGACGCCACCCTCCATCAGATCCGGGCACTGGCGGCGGCGGGCTGCGATATCGTGCGTGTGAGCGTATATGATGAGGCCTGCGCCAGGGCTGTCCGTGCGCTGGTGGATGGTTCCCCGGTGCCTTTGGTGGCGGACATCCATTTTGACCACCGGCTGGCCATCCTGGCGGCGGAGAACGGCATCAGCAAACTGCGGATCAATCCCGGCAATGTGGGCGGTGAGGCCAACGTGCGGGCGGTGGCGGACGCGGCAAAGAAGCATCATATCCCCATCCGCATCGGCGTGAACAGCGGCTCGGTGGAGGCGGATATCCTGCGCAAGTATGGCGGACGTACGGCTCAGGGACTGGTGGAAAGCGCCCTGAACCATGCCCGGATGCTGGAGAAGGTGGGCTTTGAGGACATCGTGCTGAGCATGAAGGCCAGCGACGTGCGCCTGACCATCGAGACTTATGAGCTGGCGGCCCGCAGCTGCGATTATCCGCTGCATGTGGGCGTGACGGAGGCAGGCCTTCCGGGGCAGGGCACCATCAAGAGCGCCATCGGCATCGGTGCGCTGCTGGCGGAGGGCATCGGTGATACCATCCGCGTCAGCCTGTCCGGCGATCCGCTGCCCGAGGCCAAGGCGGCCTGGGATATCCTGAAGGCCCTGAACCTGCGGCAGACCGGTATCCAGCTGATCTCCTGCCCCACCTGCGGACGGACCCGTATCGATCTGCCGGGCATTGCGGCCAGGGTGGAACGGGAACTGGCGGATATTGATGTGCCGCTGACTGTGGCCGTCATGGGCTGTGTGGTCAACGGCCCCGGCGAGGCCCGGGAGGCGGATGTGGGCCTGGCAGGCGGTGACGGCGTGGGCGCCCTGTTCGTCAAGGGCGGCAAGCCGGTACGCGTGGAAGGAGATCTGGCCGGGGCATTGATCGCCAAGGTCCGGGAGATCGCTGCGGAAAAGAAAGGGAGCATTCCTCAATGATTGCGGAGATCCTTTGTGTGGGTACGGAGCTGCTGATGGGGCAGGTGCTGAACACCAACGCACAGTTTATCGCGCGGCGGCTGTCCGCCCATGGTATCAGTCAGTACCATCAGACGGTGGTGGGGGATAACGCGGAACGCCTGGAGGCGGCCTATCGCCTGGCATTGTCCCGGGCCGATGTGGTCATCACCTCCGGCGGGCTGGGGCCCACGGTGGATGACATCACCAAGCGGGTGGCGGCGAAGGTGGCCGGCAAGGAGCTGGTGCTGTTTCCGGAGGCCGAGGTCATGGTCCGGGAGCGCTTCCGCAGCTTCCATCACGATATGACGCTGAACAACCTGAGTCAGGCCATGTTCACGCCGGACAGCCTCCTGCTGCCCAATGCCAACGGTACCGCTCCCGGCGCCATTGTGCCCATGGGGGAGGGCAAGGTGGTCATCCATCTGCCCGGACCGCCCCGGGAGCTGGAGCCCATGTTCCGCGAGCAGATAGAGCCCTGGCTGGCACAGCGCTCGGGCAGGGTACTGGAGAGCAGGTACATCCGCATCTTCGGCATGGGCGAATCCGAGGTGGATCAGCGCCTGCGGGAGCTGGAAAACGGAGAGAACCCCACCCTCAGCCCCTACTGCTCCACCGGAGAGGTGATGCTGCGGGCCACAGCCTCTGCCCAAACGAAGCAGGAAGCCACTGCGCTGCTGCAGCCGCTGCTGGCGGAGGTGCGGCGTCTGCTGGGGGACGATGTGATCTATGCTATCCGCGAGGATGACGGCGGCTCCCTGGCGGAGTCCTGCGTGGAGACCCTGAAGGCGCAGCACAAGACCGTGGCGACCTGTGAAAGCCTGACCGGCGGGATGATCGCCGCGGCCATGGTGGAGGTGCCCGGCGCCAGCGAGGTGGTACGGGGCGGCCTGGTGACCTATCAGAGCATCGCCAAAACCATGCTGGCCGGTGTGCCGGAGGAGCTGATCGAACGCTGCAACGTGGTCAGCGCCGAGGTGGCACGGGCCATGGCGGAGGGCGTCCGGCAGCGGCTGGAGGTGGACATCGCCGTGAGCGCCACCGGACTGGCCGGTCCCGGCGGCGGAACGGAGGAGCGGCCGGTGGGTACAGTGTTCCTGGGCATTTCTACGGCGGAGCATACCTATGCCATTCCGCTGCACCTGCACGGCAACCGGGAGCGCATCCGCACCATGGCCATGAAGCATGCGCTCAGCGCGGTGCGGAAGGAGCTGGAGGCCCATGGCTGAAGCCTACATTGAGGCAGTCAGTGCCTTTATCTATGCAGAGGATGCGCCGTCGGTCTGTGACGCCATCTTCATCCCCGGTTCCGCCTGGCCGGAGCATGTGCTGAAGGCGGCAGAGATGTACCGGGCGGGATATGCGCCGGTGGTCGTTCCCAGCGGACGCTATGCCATCGGCACGGAGGGCTTTGCGGGTCCGAAGGAGTTCGCGACGGAATGGGCCTGGATGCGCAGCCTGCTGCTTGAGCAAGGTGTTCCGGAGAAAGCTATCCTTCGCGAGGACCGGGCAACCTATACCTGGGAAAATGCGCAGTTTTCCCGCAAGGTCTGCGACGCGGCCGGGCTGACGATCCGCAAGGGGATGCTGTGCTGCCGCCCGCATCATGCCAGGCGAGCGCTGCTCTATTATCAGGCGGCTTTTCCGGATACGGAATGGATCGTCTGTCCGGCCAATGTTCCCGGACTCAACCGGGGGGACTGGTATCTGACCCGAGAGGGGCGGGACACGATCCTCGGGGAGGTGCGCCGTCTGGGCAGTCAGGTCAATGAGGTGTTTGAGCAAATGCTGGAGGACAGAACATGACGATGCATGACGGCCACCGCCAGCGGATGCGGGACCGCTTCCGCAAGGACGGCCTGGAAGGCTTTGCGGACCATGAGGTGCTGGAGCTGCTGCTCTTCTACGGGCGGGCCCGGGGCGATGTGAACCCCCTGGCCCATGAGCTGCTGAAGGCCTTCGGCTCCCTGAAGGGAGTACTGGAGGCGTCCCCCGAGCAGCTGATGACCGTGAAGGGCGTGGGCGAGGAGACGGCGACCCTGGTCTCCCTGATGGTGCCCATGTTCCGGCGGTACAGCCTTTGCGCGTGCGCGGAAAAACAGACGCTGGCCCACCGGGAGGACGCGGAGGCCTACTGCAAAGCATTACTGGCGGGGCTGCGCACCGAGCATTTTTACGCCATCTGTCTGACGGCGGACGCCCATGTGCTGGGCTGTCGGCTGATCGCGGAGGGCTCCCTGAGCGAGGTGGCGGCCTATCCCCGGCTGGTGGCGGAAACGGCGCTGAACTACAACGCCCACAGCATGATCCTGTGTCATAATCATCCCGGCGGTGCCTGTCTGCCGTCCCGGGACGATATTGCCACTACCCAGCGGCTGCAGACGATGCTGCTGTCCCTGGATATGACGCTGCTGGACCACATCATTGTGGCAGGGGATGAGGCCTACAGCATGGGGCAGCACGGAGATTTCAGCTATGGCACAGCCCGAAAGAAGAAGGAGTAAACGATGAGCGGCAAAGCACATAACATGCCCGGGATCCTGAAGCTGCTGCTGATCCTGCTTCTGATGGGCTTATTGGCATGGGCCGGCCTGATGGCGATGGTGGCCTGGAAGGAGAACCATCTCCCGGAGGCAACCGACTATGATGCCATCGTGGTGCTGGGGGCTCAGGTACAGCGGGACGGCAGCCTGAGCGTGCAACTGCAGTGGCGGCTGGACGCGGCGCTGGAGGCCTATGAGAAGCATCCGGCGCTGGTGGTCTGCTGCGGGGGACAGGGAGCGGACGAGCCTGCCCCTGAGGGTGAGGTCATGCGGAACTACCTGATCGAACACGGCATACCGGAGGAACGGGTGGTGGCGGATACCGAATCCGCGAACACGCGCCAGAACCTGCGCCGGGCCATCGAGCTGTTGGGCGACACCGAGGGCACCGTGTGCATCGTGACCAGCGATTATCATCTGCCCAGGGCCCTGGCGATGGCGGCGGATGAAGGCATGAAGGCTACCGGCATTCCCGCGCCTACCAAGCAGGAGTACTGGCTCAAGAACCATGCCCGGGAGGCCATCGCCTGGGTGAAGTACTGGACCGAGAAATACCTCGGCATTGGTCTGTAAAGCGTATGATGAAGATGAAACCATGGATGGACCGGCTGCGGGACACAATCTGGATGGAACGGGCCATATGCCTGCGCTGCGGGCGCTTCAGCGGAGACAGCGTACTATGCGCCGTGTGCGAGGAAGAGCTGGAGCAGCTGCGGCTGAGGGACTGCTGCCCGAGGTGCGGCCGTCCGCTGAAGGAAGGGACCGATTGTGGATGTCGGCTCCCGGACGGCATGCTGGCGCGGTCGGTTTGGCCTCATGACAGCCCGGCCGGAGAGCTGGTGCACACCCTGAAGTTCCAGCAGGTGAGGGATGCCGCGGTACCCCTGGGACAGGGCATGGCAAGCGTACTGCGGGAGCTTTCCCTGCCGCCGGAAGCCTGCGTGACCTGGATCACCATGCCGGAGCAGCGCAAAAAGGAGCGCGTCTTTGACCACGCGCAGCTTTTGGCGGAGCAGGTCGCGCGGTCCCTGGATCTGCCCTGCGTGAAGCTGCTGCAGCGCCCCTATGAGGTGCGGCATCAGCTGGGCCTGACCGGAGAGGAGCGCCGCAAAAACCTGAAGGGCACCTTCCTGTGCACGGAAGCTTTGAAGGGTACAGTGATCATTGCTGACGATGTGTTCACAACGGGAAGCACCCTGACTTGCGCCGCGGAAACGCTGCTGGATTCCGGCGCGTCGCAGGTCATCGCGGTGACGGCCACCCGGGCACTCAAAAAATGAGCAAACAAAAACTTCGCGGCCAAAGCGTCGCGAAGTTTTTGTATGGGCATTTATCCTCTGCGGACCGCCCGGCCGGTGGTCTTGAGGGCGTCGGTATCCAGCCGGTCTCCGTCCAGCACCAGACGGCCGTTGATCCAGACCTTCTCGATGCCGAAGGACCGCTCCTGATCGGGCGTGGCGGCCTTGATCGCGGCCTCGTTGAAGACCGTGACATCGGCATAGTAACCGGGCTTCAGATAGCCACGCTCCGGCAGCTGGAAGCGATCCGCCACGGCACCGGTCATCTTGCGGACGGTGGTGGACAGGTCGGCGCCGGTGCCAAGCAGGGCGTCCCGCAGGAACTTGGGATGGCAGTCATAGATGGCGGGATTCTGCACGCCGTACTCCTCCACCCAGGCGTCGGTCATGAAGGTGCACAGTTCGTTCTTCTCGAAGTCGCTGATGATCTCCGGCGTGGAGTAGGGCCCCATGTTCACGCGGCCCTTGAACCGACTCATTTCGCACAGATCCAGATAGGCGTCCAGGTTGGATTTGCCCATCTCCTTAGCGATTTGGGCCACTGTCTTGCCCATCCAGCGCTCGTTGCCCTCCCCGACCCAGGCGATCTCGATGTCATTCCAGCCGAAGCCCAGCAGCTTGATGGTGGCGGCGCAGAGCACGGCCAGCTTCAGCTTGTTGAAGGGCTTCCGCTTTTCAGCGGGGGTCATGGCCTGGTACCAGTCGGGCAGCACCACGGTGATGACGGAGGTGCCCTTGGTCTCGTTGTAGATATCGAAGCGCACATCGATGCCTTCGCTGCGCATCCGGTCGATCAGCTTCAGCAGCTCCGGCTTGTCCGGGATCGTCTGGCGGCCCACAAAGATGGCGTGGGAGTACTGCAGCTTCAGATGGGTGCTCCGGGCGATCTCGTGCAGTTCATCCATGGCACGCAGCAGATGGGAACGGCCCAGCAGCTGGGGGTAGGCCATGGAGACCTTGGATTCCGCGCGGGGATGCACAGTCATGGGCACGTCATACTTTTCGCAGAGCAGCGCCACCTTGCGCAGCTCGGCCTCGTGGGCGTACAGGCCGGGCACATACATCAGACCCAGGGAGACGCCGCAGGCACCATCCTGCAGACCCTGCTCCAGCAGCTCCAGCATATGGGCGGACTCAGCCTCGGTCAGCTCCCGGTTCTCAAATCCCGCAACGGCTGCCCGGGCGGTGCAGTGGCCCATCAGCGCGGCAATATTGCAGGGCGTGTGGCCATCAATGGCCTCCAGATAATCCTTCAGCCGGGGAAAGACGCCCAGCTCCTCCCCGTGATAGCCAAACAGACCGGCCCCCATTTGCTCCAGATTGCGGGGATTGTCATCAAATCCGAAGGCCGAGATGCCGCAGTTGCCGGTCACAAAGGTGGTAATGCCCTGACGGATGAATGGGTCGAAGTATTTCAGTGGGGCCTTCTTCATGGCGAACCAGTCGTTATGGGAGTGGCCGTCCACGAAGCCGGGGGCAACGCTCAGCCCGGTCAGATCGATGACCTGGGCCTCCGGGCATTCGATGGAAGGGGCGATCTGAAGGATGCGATCATCCTCCAGCAGGATGTCGCCCACCAGCGGGGCGCTGCCGGTACCATCATAGATCGTACCGTGGCGAAGCAGTTGTTTCATGGGTCAGCTCCTTTCTCGGGCAGTCAGATGTTTCTTGCGGAAGGCGGGCAAGGCGGCGAGTCCCTGCGGAGTCACGGGCTTGACCCATTTGCCGTTGTACAGATGCACCTGCATCATTACATAGCGGATGGGCTCGTCCACATAGCACAGGGCAAAGATGACCAGGAAGGGCCAGTGCAGCACCATGCCGGAGAGCCAGACGCAGGGAAGTACCATCGCATACATGAACACGATCTCCAGAATGGTGCCATAGGCCGCATCTCCGGCGGAGCGGTAGGTATCGTTCTGGGCCCAGTTGCCCATGCGGATAAGGACCGCGACTCCGTAGATCAGCAGCATACCGAAGCAGATGGAGAAGCTCTCATCATGCAGGCTCATCATGGTCAGCAGTGGGGTGTGCAGGGCCAGCAGCACCAGCACGCTCAGGAAGATGACGAACTGGCAAAGGTAGATCAACCGCCAGGCGCGCTCATAGGCGGTATCCAGATTGCCGGCGCCGACTTCCTTGCCCACCAGGATGGAGGCGGCATTGCTGAAGCCGGCAAAGAAGCCGATGATGAAGCCCTCCAGCGTGCGGAACACCGCCAGCGCGGCGATGGCCTCCACGCTCTGCCGGCCCAGCACCACGCTGATGAGCATGTTGCCGATGCCGATGAGCAGCTCGTTGGCAATGATGGGCGCGCACTTGATGAAGTATTCCTTCACGGCGGCTTTGGTCCAGTGGAAATGGTGGTTGAAGGCAAAAATGTAGGGATGGCCGTTGCGGATGGACAGGGCGCCGGTCACCAGCACATTGACCAGCGCGGCCAGCACGGTGGCCAGGGCGGCTCCGCGGATGCCCAGGGCCGGGAAGCCCAGATGGCCGCTGATGAAGCAATAGTTCAGCAGCACATTGGTCAGCACAGAGCAAATGGCGGCGATCAGGGGGATCCTGACCCGCTCCGTGGTGCGCAGCAGCGCGGCCATGCCGATGCTGTATACCTGCAGCGGATAGGCAAAGCAGACGGTGCGCAGATACTCAACGCCGATCTGCTGGATCTCCGCCTTGTCCGTATACAGGCGCATGACGACCTCCGGCATCAGGAAGCCGGCCAGGCAGAAGAGTACACCGATCATCACCTGACAGGTGATGGAGATGCCATAGGAACGGTTGATGCCGTCATCATCCTGGGCGCCCCAGTACTGGGCATAGAACAGCATGCCGCCGCCCACCAGACCCCAGTAGCAGGCCACCATCAGGGAGGAAAACTGGGCGCAGAGGCCCACCGCCCCCACGCTTTCCTGACCCAGGGCGCCGATCATCATGGTGTCCACCATGGTGCCCGTGCTGGAAAGCGTGTTCTGCAGGGCCACGGGAATAGCGATGGCAGCGATCTGCTTCAGGAAGGGCTTCCAGGCAAAGGTCCTTGAACGGTGCATATCTGATCCTCGTTTCCGACAGAATAAAAGCCGCGGTGAACCACGGCTATTGTAACATGGGAAAAGGCGAAACACAATGCAAACATTGGAAAAACATCAGGAGGGTGTTTCGGAGGAAGCCGGCTCATCACCGCGCGGAGCGGTCTTGTGGCGAAGCTGCGCGGCAGCCTCCAGCATATGCTGACGGAGCTGGTCATGGGGCAGCGCGGAAAGCTTTTGCTCCATTTCCTGCACTGTTTGCTTCATCTGCTCGTAATGGGGCAGCTCCTGCAGCCGCTGACGAACCTCCTGACGGACCTCCTCGCGGGGCAGCCGCTTCAGCCAGCGGGTCGCCTGCTCCTGGGAAACATTGTCCCAGTGGTCGCGGAGCTCATCCACCAGGGAACCGTCAGACAGCAGGGAAGCGGCTCCGGCGGCGGTAGCATGCAGCAGCTGACCGGCCACATACAGGAAGACGTGCATGGTCTCCTCATCCATCTTGTGGGCGGCTTCCAGCAGCATGGCCAGCACCCGGACCTTGTCCTCGCGGAGCGCGCTCATGGTGCCGTCGTTGGTGGCGTCCAGCAGATCGAACAGGGATTCCACACAGATGCGCCGCTGCTCCGGGGTGCAGCCCTCCAGGAAGGTATGCAGCGTACGGTCGGTCAGCCGGCTGGGGAGGGTGGTGTGCTTCTCCGGGACAAAGTCGAGTCGGTCGGTCTGCCAGGAGAAGGTATCGTGCTGCATGATGCCCAGCGCGGTGGAATGCACCAGCGTGTGGCGCTCCTGGTAGGCCAGCAGCAGCCCGACCACGGAACCCTGGGGCATGAAGGAGTGAATCCTGTCTTCCACGGCGGCGTAAGCTTCGGAGGTAATGGTGGCATCGTCCAGGCCGGGCCCGTCGAAGCTCCAGACGCCCAGCAGGCGCTCCCGCACGGCGGGGGAGCAATGGACACCGGCATAAACAGCCAGGTTGCCGCCTTTGCTGTGCCCGGTCAGCAGGATCGGCCCGGGCACCTCGGCCGCGATGGCCTCCAGGTATTCCACGGCCTTCAGCTGGGCGGGGATCGGTGTCTCAAAGGCGAGGTACAGATCCTCCCGCCAGCCGGTGATGGTGTTGTCTGTGCCGCGATAGGTGACCATGACCGGCCCGTTTTCCGGGCGGATCACCGCGGCGGCAAACTGCAGGGGCAGGCTGTTGTCCAGAATATCCACAAAGTGGCTGACGATGGCGTGACGATAGCGGGCACTTCCGGCCATGGCCTGCTGCAATGCTTCACATTCCAGATTGAAATCGGAACGATCCCCCTCGGGGGCGGGCATCCGTTCCGTCAGATCTGCCAGGCCAATGCCTTTCGCGGAAGCGGGCAGCGGCCCGAGCGTGTTGTAGATCATGTCTGCCGCGAACAGGGCATCCACGTCCTGTACGGGGAGGGTATCGAAGGTCCGGTCACCCATCAGGGACAGGGCATTCATCATGTTGGGCATGGCTTTGCCCTCCTTACTGTCATTCGTCCTGGAAATCCGTCTCGCGCATGCGCTCCCATTCTTCCGGAGAGATCAGACACATGCGGGGCTTGGCACCGTCCTTCTGATTGACGATGCCGCGGCTCTCCATCTCGTCCACCAGGCGTCCGGCCCGGGCGTAGCCCACCTTCAGGCGGCGCTGCAGCAGGCTGGTGGAGATCTGCCCGTCACGGACGGTCATTTCAATGGCCTGCTCCAGCAGGGACATATCACTGTCGGAGCCTGTATCGCCGTGAGTGTCGTCAGGCAATGGAGCGGAGGCTTCCGCGGTGTTGGAGAGCTTGTCCAGCTGCTCCAGCACATCGGGATCGTAGGTGCCGGGGCAATGCTCCCGCACAAAGTCGGTGATGCCATTGACCTCCTCATCCGAGAGGAAGCAGCCCTGCACACGGGAGGGACCGAAGGAGCCGGTGGGGGAGTAGAGCATATCGCCCCAGCCCAGCAGCTGCTCGGCACCGATGCGGTCCAGGATGGTGCGGCTGTCCACGTTGGAGGTCACCTTGAAGGCGATACGGCTGGGGATGTTGGCCTTGATCAGACCGGTGATGACATCCACGGAGGGACGCTGGGTGGCTACCACCAGGTGGATACCGGCGGCACGGGCCAACTGCGCCAGGCGGCAGATGTGATCCTCGACCTCGCGCTTGCAGGTCATCATCAAATCGGCCAGCTCGTCGATGATGATGACGATGCGGGGCATGTAGTCCTCGTCATTGTCCAGCTTGGCGTTGTAGCCGTCGATGGCGCGAACGCCCTTTTCCTGGAACTTGCGGTAGCGGTCCATCATTTCCCCTACGGCCCAGGCCAGGGCACCGGCCGCCTTGTGGGGATCGCTGACCACGGGGATCAGCAGATGGGGCACGCCGTTGTAGCACTGCAGCTCCACCACCTTGGGGTCTACCAGGATCATGCGGACCTCATGGGGAGAGCAGCGGTACAGCAGGCTGTTGATGATGGTATTGATGCACACGGATTTACCGCTGCCGGTGGCACCTGCGATCAGCAGATGGGGCATGCGGGCCAGGTCCATCACGATGGGGGTGCCGGCGATATCCTTACCCAGGGCCACCACCAGGGGCGCCTTGGCCTTGGCCATCTGGTCGGACTCCAGCACCTCCCGCAGGGTCACGGTGGACACGGTGCGGTTGGGCACCTCAATGCCGATCAGCGCCTTGCCGGGAATGGGGGCCTCGATACGGACAGACTTGACCTCCATGTTCATGGCGATGTTGGCGTTCAGCTTGGTCACGCTGCTGACGTTGATGCCGGGAGCCAGCTCCAGCTCGAAACGGGTGATGGCGGGACCGTGGGTGATATAGCGCACGGTGGCATCCACCTTGAAGGAGGCCAGCGTCTGCTCCAGCTTCTGGGCCCGCGAGGCATCCTCCTCGGGGCTGATATCGTTCTGGGCGGGCGGCAGACGCAGCAGGTCCAACCCGGGATAGACATAGGCCTTGGCCATGCGGGCCTGGGCCTTCTTCTCCTCCTGGCGGCGGGCTTCCTCCTTTTCTCCGTAGGTCTCCTGATTCACTTTGTTGAGCGCCAGATCCAATTGTGCCTTCCAGCCGGAAGGACCGGAGGTGACGGCAGGCTTACCCGCTGCGGAGGCGGAGCGGGAACCATCCTCCCAGGGCGGGGTATCATCCCAGGAAGGAAGCGGCTGCTGCTTTTTCGGCTCGGCAGGTTTGGCGACAGAGCGCGGCTGCGGGCGTGGCTCCTCCTGCGTGTCGTCCTGCCATTTGGCCTTGCGCCTGGGCAGGGCATCCTCTTCCTCTTCCACAGCGGCATTGCGCACCGGCTTTACCGGCGCGGTACGGGCGTGGGGACGGTCCTCGGCCACCGGCTGCGGTGCCGTTCGGGACTGCCAGGGCTGCACCGTCTGCCCGTCCTCGGCAACGGGGGCCGGTTCCGGTTCCGGCTGGGGCTGCGGACGGCGATAGGTCTCCAGGGCGGGATCGGCCTCGGGCGTGGCATCTTCATTGCGGTTGAAGATATGCAGCTTGCGGGGTTTGGTGGGCAGCTTGGCCCGGGCGGTATCGAACAGGCTGCGTTTTTCCGCGGGAGCGGCGGGCTGCTGCTGGGGAACGCCGTGCAGCTCCTACTATGTTGGCTGGAAGCCGTATTTGGTGCGGGGAGCGGGCTGCTGTTGTACGGGCGGCACCTTGTCCGACGCGGCAAACTGCTGCCAAACGCCGGGCTGGGCCGCGTTCTGCTGACGGACAGCGGCGTCCTGCTGGGCCTTCAGCTGATCCCAGGTCACCTGTTGCTGCTGCCTGGCCTGCTGCTTCTCTGCCTGCTTCTTCTGCTGTGCCTGGCGGAAGCCCTGCACTCTCAGCAGGATAGCCTTGGGGTCCAGCCGGATCAGGAAGCAGAGGGTGATGACGGCACCGAGGATGCACAATACCGCGCCCAGCGTGCTGCCCATCACGGACCAGAGGGGCCAGCCCAGCAGCATGCCAAAGGCACCGCCGCCGGCGTGATTGCTCTGGGACCAGGTCCAGCCGCGGATGAGATAATCCCCGTAGCCGGTGGAGTAGGGCGTAACAGACATGAAGTAATCCGGCAGGGAAGAGGGCTGCTGCCGGCTGCCGGTGCTGGTCAGCAGCTCCATGGCGGTGGCCAGCAGCAGGAAGATCAGCAGCGCCAGCAGAAACGGGCGGACGTTTGCCTTGCGCTGAGAGGAGATGAGCAGCAGGATGCCGCCCCAGATGGGGAAAACGGGCAGCGCAAAGGCCAGCACGCCGCAAAGACCGTAGCCGAAGCTGCGAACCGCCTTGAAAATATCTCCCTGCAATCCCAGCAGGATGGCCAGTGCCAGCAGCACGCCGACACCGGTGAGCAGTGCCCCGCCGACGATCTGCAGGGCAATCGTATCCGCGGAATAGCTGGACGATTTGGATTTCTTTTTCTTGGTCTGTGCCATAGCTTCTCCTGTCATTCATTTCCGGGCAGCAGGAAGACGGAGGATAACAAACCGTCTTCCCCGCAATGCAGCCGCAGCCGCACGTTGCCCAGGGTATAATAATCACTGATGCCCGGCTCCAGGCGCCATGCTTCGGCCCGGTCGGCATCCAGGGTCAGAGTCGTTTCGGGTTCTCCCAGCACCGTGAGCCAGTCCTCGCGGGCGGCATGTCCGGTGATGAGTCCGTACAGATTCAGCCGATCGCAGCGGATGCCCTGTACCACGCTGTTTTCCCAGGTACGGGTCAGATCGTCCGTCAGCAGGTAAACATCGCGGAAACGGCTGTCCTCAAGACTGAAGAGGCGGCCACCCTCGCACAGATCGGGGTCGATCAGCAGATGGTGGGTGTCGGTGGCCTGCTGCATGGAGTCGCCCAGACCCACGGGAAGGTCCGGCAGCCGTCCGCCGGACAGGGCTTCGGCAAGCAGCGCGGGAGTATCCTGCGTCAGTGTCAGGTTGGCCTCCGCGCCGATCCTGCGCAATACGGTACCCTCTCCCAGCAGCAGCTCATCGGCCAGCTCATACCAGAGGATGGTGACCGCACCGGCCCGGCTGCTGAGGGTGGACAGCTGGTCGATGGGATAATAGAAGGTGATACCTGAGGAGGACAGAGACCAGGTTTCCGGCAGCGGCAGCAGCTCGTCATGCTCCAGATAGCCGCTGAGCACCGGGGCAACCTGCTCCTCCAGGTAGGCCTCGATGTCAGCTACGGCGGCATCGGGATCGCTGAACAGATCCGCAAAGGTGAGCACATACCCGGTGGCCACATCCAGGTTGACGCAGGCGTAAAGCTGAGTGCTCCGGGTATCCTTTACCGGGCCGCTGATGTCCATGGTGACGGACAGGATATCGTTGGTCAGCGTGCCCTCCCAGGAGACTGTGAGCGGCACCTCAGAGGAAAGCACCAGCCCCAGCCTTGCCATCAGATAGGTGATGTCGCCGGCCTCCAGGATACGGTCGTTGATCGCGGCCTGAAGCGCCTCATCGGTACCCCCGGTCAGCTGCGGATAGTGGAGGCTGTGGATGCCGAGCTCCAGCCCCTGATCCACCAGCACGGGTGTCGCGGAGGACACCAGCTCGCCGAGGACGGACAGGGGAACCAGCAGCAACACCAGCAGGACAGACAGCAGCTTCTTCACAGGGATCGCCTCCGGACTTCATATTTTACAACATTTAACGATTATGCGCAAGTTTTTCATGCTTTGAAACAAAAACAAAATGTTTTTCGTGTTCACGCTGTATTCACATGGAAAGGATACACTGCGCAAGGTAAATCAACCCGGAGGAAGGAAGGACGCCTGTGTCCAATCAGGAAAAGGTATTGCGGCGGCTGCGGGAGGAGCATATTCCCTTTGAGGAATACCATCACGCGGCGGCCCACACGATGGAGGATTGTCTGCAATTGCCCTACGCGGAGCCGGATGTGACCTTCTGCAAGAACATCCTGCTGTGCAACCGGCAGCAGACAGATTTTTATCTTTACGTTACGCTGCCGGACAAGCCCTTCCGGACAGCGGATGTGAGCAAGCTGCTGGGGGTGAGCCGGCTGTCCTTCGCGCCGGGAGATTGTCTGCCGCGGATGCTGTAGCTGGAGAGCGGGAGCCTGTCCCCGCTGGCCCTGTGGTTCGATCCGCAGCGGAAGATCCGGCTGGTGCTGGATGGGGACATCCGGCGGGAAGGCCGCATCGCCTTTCATCCCTGCGACAATACCGCTACGGTGATCTTTGAACAGACCGTATTCTGGCAGCAGGTGCTTCCTGCCCTGGAGCATGAGCCGCTGGTGTTGACAGTCCCATGGCCTGCGGGTTCACAAAACGGTCACTTATGATTCACCCGACTTTCGCCTGGTTTCTCTTTTCCGATAAAGCAATCCCGGTAGAATACAAGCTGTGAAAACCACAATCCGCAATGAGGAGTGAGTATCATGAATAACAAGCCGAAGAAGAAGCAGCGCAAAAAATGGCAGCGGGTCCTGCGCAAGCTGATCACGCTGGTCATTATCCTGGCGGTGCTGGGGGTGGGCGGCTGGATCGGTTATGATTCCCTGAAGTCTGAGTATACGACCACCTATGACGCGTATACCGCCTCCATCGGCAGCATCTCCAATTCCCTCAGCTTCAGCGGCAGCTTGCAGCTGGTCAATAGCCAGACCTGCACAGCGACGGCGAATACCACGGTCCGCACCATTTATGTCAGCGAGGGTGATACCGTCAAAAAGGGCGATAAGCTGATGCGCCTGGCCAACGGCGATTCCTTCGAGGCGGACTTCGACGGCGTGGTCAATCAGGTCTATGTGGAAAAGGATGATGATGTCACTGCCGGTACCCAACTGCTGCAGGTGGCTGACTTCACCCACCAGAAGGTGTCCGTCCGTGTGGACGAATATGACATCTCCGAGGTGCAGGTGGGTATGAGCTGCGTGGTGACGGCCACCGCGGTCTCGAAGTCCTATCCCTCCTCCATTGCTTCCATTAACTATATCTCCGCTTCCAACGGCAATGTGGCCTATTATACCACCACCTGCTATGTGGATGTGGATGAGGGCGTTTACCCCGGCATGCAGGTGACCATCACCATTCCCCAGGAGGAAGCCAATGATGTGGTGGTGCTGAAGGAGGACGCCCTGAGCTTCGACGCTGACAACAATGCTTACGTTTATGTGAAGAACGAGAGCGGCGAGATGGAGACCAAGACAGTGGAGGTCGGCGTCAGCAACGGCAACTACGTGGAGATCAAGAGCGGCCTGGAAAGCGGGGACACGGTGTATGCCGCGGCCAAGACCAAGACGACCAGCGGCTTGGCCAGCCTGCTTTCCGGAGCCTTCGGTTCCACCCAGGTGAATGAGCCTACGGGCGGCGGCAGCTGGGGTGGCGGCAGCAGAGGCGGCAGCTCGGACGGCTCCGGCTTCACGATGCCCTCCGGCGGCTCCATGCCCTCCGGCGGCGGTTCGATGCCTTCGGGCGGCGGCTTCCCCGGGAACTGAGGTGCGCGGCATGAGTGAAGTTAAAGAACAGCTGCAGCCAGTGGAAGAGATCCCGGAGAATACCTTCTTCGAGATGAAGAATATCAACAAGTTTTATCAGATGGGTGAGGAGCAGGCCCACATTCTGAAGGACGTGTGCCTTTCCATCCATGAGGGAGAGTACCTCTCGGTCCTGGGCCCCTCCGGCAGCGGCAAATCCACGCTGATGAATATCATCGGGTGCCTGGATGTGGCTACCTCCGGCAGCTATATGCTGCATGGCCGGCAGATCGAGGATCTGACGGATGTGGAGCTGGCCCGGCTGCGCAGCGAGGAAATCGGATTCATCTTCCAGAACTCCCAGCTGCTGCCCAGGCTGACGGCCCAGAAGAATGTGGAGCTGCCGCTGATCTATGCCGGCGTTTCCCCCAAGGAACGTAAGCGGCGCGCCAGGGAGATGCTGGACCGTGTGGGCCTGAGCGATCGCCGCGGCCATTATCCGAACCAGCTTTCCGGCGGCCAGCAGCAGCGCGTGGCCATTGCCCGTGCACTGGTCGGCAACCCCTCCATCCTGCTGGCGGACGAGCCCACCGGAGCTCTGGATCAGAAGACCGGACGCCAGGTGATGGAGCTCTTTGAGGAGCTGTACCAGGAGGGCCGTACCATCATCATGATCACCCATGATATGAACATTGCCAAGTACGCCCATCGTGTGGTCCATATTATCGACGGTGAGCTGACGGAAGGAGGGCGGACGGACGATGCTTAAACGCTTCAGAGGAACGGTGATGATGCTGGGCGAATGCGTCAAGATGTCCATCAGCAACATCCTGGGCAACCGGGTCCGTTCCTTTCTGACCATCCTGGGCATTATGATCGGCGTTACGGCCGTCATTGCCCTGATCACCACCGTGTCCGGCGTGACCGGCACCCTGAGTGATTCCTTCTCCAGCATGGGTGCGGGTACGCTGACCGTGTCCATCACCGGTAGCGACCTGAAGAGCGGCCTGACCTCCGAGGACCTGGATGATCTTTCCGCGCTGGATTTCGTGGACGGCGTGACCCCCTCCGTTTCCCTGACGGCCCGCGTTTCCTACGGCGGCGCCTATGAGAGCGGCATTTCCGTTTCCGGCAAGAACACCTACTACTTCCGGACCAATGATGTGATGACCCGCGGCCGGGAGCTGAATGTGGTGGATGAGAACAACAACTCCTATGTGTGTCTGATCAATCAGGACATCATTGATGAGTTCTTCTTCGGTATCGATCCGGTGGGGCAGGAGATGTACATCAGCGGCATCCCGTTCCTGGTCGTCGGCGTCTTCGATTCGGACTCCTCCGAAAGCGTTATGAGCATGCTGACCGGCAGTCCGGATATCCTGATCCCCTATACCACCGCCATGAAGATGAACAATACCACGGATATCTCCTCCATTACCGTCTATCTGGCGGATGGCGTGGAATCCGATGATGCCGAGGACCTGCTGGAGGCAGCCTTGGATCCCCTGTTCAGCTACGAGGATGATACCTTCAGCATCACCTCCATGAGCAGCATTGAGGATACCATGGAGACCATGATGAGTTTGATGTCCTCCCTGCTGGCCGGTATTGCTTCCATCGCCCTGGTGGTTGGCGGCATCGGCATTATGAATATGATGCTGACCACGGTCACCGAGCGTACCGTGGAGATCGGTCTGAAGAAGGCCCTGGGTGCCATTCCCTGGCAGATCCAGATCCAGTTCCTGATCGAATCCTTCATGCTGAGCCTGATCGGCGGTCTGATCGGCGTGGTGCTGGGCTTGATCCTGTCCTTTGTGCTGTGCCAGGTCATGGGAACCACCTTCGTCATCAGCTACAGCGCCATTGCCCTGGGCGTGGGCTTCTCGGCTGCCGTGGGTATCCTGTTTGGCTGGGCGCCCGCGCGCAAGGCCAGCAAGCTGAACCCCATCGACGCCCTTCGTTCCATGTAATCCGTTGAAGAATCATTGGATAGAAAAAAAGGAGGAACCCTGTATGTACCGCAAGCTTTCCGCAATCCTCGCTGTGATCCTGTGCATAAGTCTGTGCGCAGCGGCTACGGCCGAAACGATCTCCTTCAACGGCACTGTTTCCGTGAAGGACACTGTTGAAGTTTACGCGCCCATCGGCGGCACGGTGGATACCGTTCCCTTCACTGCCGGCCAGGCGGTGACCGCGGATGATGTGCTGGTCTCCCTGAAGACCACCAAGGTGTATGCGACCGAGGCCGGCACGGTGACCGGTGTGTTCGGTCAGCCCGGTGATTCCGCCGAGACCGTTGCTTCCCGCTACGGCGCGGTGATGTACATTGAAAGCAACAGCAAATATACCATCTCTGCCTCCACGGAGAATGCCTACAATGCTGCGGAAAACAAGTACGTGCATGTGGGCGAGACGGTGTATATGACCTCCCGCAGTGACTCTTCCCATAAGGGCCAGGGCATCATTACCGCGGTGAGCGGCGCCAGCTTCACCGTGGAGGTGACCAGCGGTACCTTTGAGATCAGCGAAAGCTGTGATATCTACCGCACTGCAAGCCGAGCAACCACCAGCCGCATCGGCCGCGGCAGCACTGCCCGCACCAATCCCACGGCGGTGACCGGCTCCGGCAGCATCGTTTCCTACGCTGTGAAGGATGGAGATACGGTGGAACGTGGTCAGCTGCTGTTCGAGACCCTGGATGGTTCCTTTGACGGTCTGTACATGAGCGGCAGCGAGATCTATGCCGGTGTGGACGGCATCGTGGGCTCCGTGAATGCCTCCAAGGGCAGCAGTGTGCAGAAGAACAGCGTGGTGGCGGTGATCTACCCCACCGGCTCCATGCGGATCGAAGGCTCTGTGAACGAGAGCGACCTGGCGGACATCGCCGTGGGAGATCCGGTCGAGATCGAAATGAACTGGAATGAGGGCGAGGATAACCTGCTGACCGGTACCGTGAGCATGATCTCCGCTGTGGCCAATGCCGGCGAGAGCGTTACCTATACCGTGTACATCGACTTTACGCCCGATGCTTCCACCCGCTACGGTATGACCTGCGTGGTCAGCACGATCGAGACGGAAAAGGAAGAGCCTGAGGAAGAAACCGTTGAGGAAGCCGTGGAGACCACGGAAGAAACCCAGACGGAAGAACATCAGCGCGGTGAGCGCCCCGAAGGCATGGAATTGCCTGAAGGTGCGGAGCTGCCTGAAGGTGCGGAGCTGCCTGAAGGTATGGAACTGCCGGATGGTGCACAGGTTCCCTCCGGCAACTGATGACTGAATCCACAGAGAATGGTGTGATCAATCATGTCCCAGAAGATGAAACGGATGCTGGCGCTGCTGCTGTGCCTGATGATGACGGCCAGTCTGCTGGTCGTTAACGCAGCCAGCGGTGACGGAACGGACGCGTCCAGAGTGTCGACACCCTCTGACCTGGATCCGGATCCAACCGCTACGGCAACTCCGACCAATACGCCCAGTCCCACACCGACCAAGACCCCCACGCCGCCCCCCACCCCTACGCCGGGCCCAGAAGATACGCAGAAGCCAGCGGA
>R14__coassemble_100_pt1 | contig 72195 bp, 54 predicted proteins | sample R14__metabat2_high_PE_026 | metagenome-assembled genome bin R14 | reverse complement strand
TTACAGCTTGCGGGCCTTTTCCCGCAGGAGGAACAGCTTGTTGATGGCATCCATGGGGGTCAGGGCCATCACGTCCAGGCTCTGCAGCTCATGGATGATCTCGGTCTTCTGGTAGTCAAACAGGTTGACCTGCTCGTTCTTGCGCTCCTCCTGCTGACCCAGGATATTCTGACCAATGGTGTTCTGATTGATGTTGGAGACCTCCAGCCGGGCCTGGATCTCATGGGCGCGTACCAGCACCTCATGGGGGACACCGGCCAGCCGGGCCACGTGCACGCCGAAGGACTTGTCCGCGCCGCCCTTGACGATCTTGCGCAGGAAGATCACGTCCTCGCCGTGCTCCTTGACGGAGATGCAGTAGTTGACCACGCCGTCGATATGGCCCTCCAGCTCGCTCAGCTCATGGTAATGGGTGGCGAACAGCGTCTTGGCGCCGCTCTTTTCCCGGTCGCACAGGTACTCCACCACGGCCCAGGCGATGGCCAGTCCGTCAAAGGTGGAGGTGCCGCGGCCGATCTCATCCAGGATGACCAGGGACTTCGCGGTGGCGTTGCGCAGGATGTAGGCCGTCTCGGACATCTCCACCATGAAGGTGGATTGTCCGCTGGCCAGGTCATCGGAGGCGCCCACGCGGGTGAAGATGCGGTCCACCACGGGGATCCGCGCTTCCCTGGCCGGGACGAAGGAGCCGATGTGGGCCATCAGGGTGATCAGGGCCACCTGGCGCATGTAGGTGCTCTTGCCGGCCATGTTGGGTCCGGTGATGATCAGCATGCGGTTGGCGCCGTTGTCCATCACCGTGTCGTTGGGCACGAAGCCGCCCTCGTCGAGGGTCTGCTCCACCACGGGATGGCGGCCGTCCAGGATCTCCATGGTGCCGTCCTCGGTGATCTCCGGGCGCACATAATGGTTTTCCACGGCCACCCGGGCCAGGCTCAGCAGGGCGTCCAGCGTCTTCAGGGCCTGGGCGGTGCGCTGCAGCCGGAGGATTTGCGCGGCGATGGCCTCCCGCAATTCGCCGAAGAGCTGCAGCTCCAGGCGCACGCTCTGCTCCTGGGCGCCCACGATCTTCTGCTCGATCTCCTTCAGCTCCGGGGTCATGTAGCGCTCGGCGTTGGCCAGGGTCTGCTTGCGGATGTAGCGGTCGGGCACCAGGTCGAAGTAGCTCTTGGTGACTTCAATATAATAGCCGAATACGTGGTTGTACTGGATGCGCAGGTTGCGGATGCCGGTGGCCTCCCGTTCCCGCTGCTCCATGTCCAGCACCCACTGCTTGCCGCTGGTGGAGGCGGCGCGGTATTCATCCAGCATGGGGGAATAGCCGTCCCGGATGATGCCGCCGTCGGTGATGACGGCCGGGGCGTCAGGATGCACGGCCCGCTCCAGCAGGTCGGTCAGGTCGCTCAGGGGATCCAGCTGATCCCGGATCTGCGTGACCGCCAGGCTCTGGCACTGGGAGAGCAGATTCAGGATGGCCGGTACATGCTTCAGGGAGGCGCCCAGCGCCAGGCAGTCCCGGGCGTTCAGGCTCTTGTAGGCCACCTTGCTCAGCAGCCGCTCGATATCATAGACGCCCTTCAGCTCCTCCGCCAGGGTCATGGTGAGTACATGCTGCCCGGTGAACTCCTCCACCGCGTCCAGGCGCGCGCCGATGCGGTTGGGGTCGGTCAGGGGCTGCTCGATCCAGCTTCGCAGCAGACGGCCTCCCATGGCGGTGCTGGTCTGGTCCAGAAGCCAGAGCAGGCTGCCCTTGCGGGTGCGGCTGCGCAGGCTCTCGGTCAGCTCCAGGTTGCGCCGGGTGTTCCGGTCCAGGAGCATGGTGCTGCTGCCCTGGTAGATGCGCAGGCCGGTGATATGCTCCATGCCGTTGCGCTGGGTATCGGTCAGGTAGCGCATGAGGGCACCGGCGGCACAGGCGGCGGCGCGGTACTCCTCGGTCAGCCCCAGGGGAGACAGGTCCTGCAGCTCGAAATGCCGGCAGAGCGTCTCCGCCGCGTTGCCGTACTGGTACCAGGCGGCGGGCTGCTCGGAGGCGGCCTCCGGTTCCCTGCCCAGGCAGGCCCGCAGCCGCACCTGATCGTTGGTGATCATCTCGCTGGGGGCGATGCGGGCCACCTCGTCCTTCAGGGTGTTCTCGGGATCGGTGATCTCGTGCACCGTGAACTCGCCGGTGGAAACGTCCGTCATGGCCAGGCCGCACTTGTCGCCGGCAAAGCACAGGCTGAGCAGGAAGCTGTTGGCCCGCTCATCCATCATGGAGCCCTCGGTCATGGTGCCGGGGGTGATGATGCGGATAATGTCCCGTTCCACCAGCCCCTTGGCCAGGGCCGGATCCTCCAGCTGCTCGCAGATGGCCACCTTGTACCCCTTGGCGATCAGCTTCTCCACGTACACGTTCACCGCGTGGTAGGGCACGCCGCACATGGGCGCCCGCTCCTTCAATCCGCAGTCCCGCCCGGTCAGGGTCAGCTCCAGCTCATGGGAAACGAGCTTGGCGTCGTCAAAGAACATTTCATAAAAATCGCCCAGACGGAAAAACAGCAAACAGTCCGGATGCTGCTCCTTGATGCTCATGTATTGCTGCATCATGGGCGTTAAGCTTGCCATGGGATGCCTCCTTCACATGGGAAAAGGGGTTTCGCGCCTGTGGGCGCGACCAAAGGGCTTTGCGATCGCCCTTTGGAAACCTTCGCGGCCGTCTCTTATTTGCGGCACGCTGGGTGCGACCTCATCCGGCGCTTCGCGCCACCTTCCCCTGAAGGGGAAGGCATTTGGTTTCTTAGCTCAGTAACTAAGCCTTCCCCTTTAGGGGAAGGTGCCCGAAGGGCAGATGAGGTCGGCTTGAGAGGGCTTATTTCCCGCACCCGCCGCAGGTGGCGCAGGAGCCGGTGCAGCCGGTGCCGCCGTTCATGTTCAGCTGCAGCAGCTGGTTCACGTTCTGCAGCATGCGGTTACAGGCGTCGTTGGCCTCCTGCAGCTCCTGCACCAGGGGCAGGGCCTTCATGACGGCGCGGGCTTCCTCCAGGGCCTGACCGGCTTCGGCCAGCTCGGCGGCGTCCATGTCGTCCCCCTGGTTCAGGATCTCCCGCACAGCGCGTTCCTTTTCATAGTAATCCGCCATGCAGCGGGCGGCGTCCGGGTCCTGCATGACCGCGTCCTCCGCCGCCTTGCTGCGCTTGTAGATCTCACTGGCCAGGATGGCGTCCGCCAGCTCCTGGGCCTTCAGCATGACTTCCCGCATGATCTTATGCCTCCATGATCCTTTCCGCTGTCAGGGTATTGTTCTTCTGATCGGTGATCCTTACCCGGAGGATCTGCCCGATGTCGCTTTCATTGCCGGGCAGGGTGACGGACAGGCCGTGGACGCCCTTGCCGGAAACGAATTCCTCGCTCCTGCGGCTGAGGCCCTCCACCAGCACCCGCTCCTCCTGACCCACAAAGCGGGCCATGCGCTCCTTCTGCCGCTTCTCCTGCAGGTCGATGAGCCTGCGCAGACGCTCGCCGGATACCTCCTCGGGGATCTGGTCCGGCATTTTCGCGGCGGCGGTGCCCACCCTGGGCGAGTAGATGAAGGTAAAGGCGGAATCGTAGCCCACCTCATCCACCAGGGAGAGGGTATCCCGGAACTGCTCCTCGGTCTCGCCGGGGAAGCCCACGATGATGTCCGTGGTCAGGCCGATGTCCGGCACCGCCTCCCGCAGCCGGCGCACCCGGTCCAGATAGCGGGCCCGGTCATAGTGCCGGTTCATGCGGCGCAGGATCTCATCGTTGCCGGCCTGTACCGGCAGATGGAACTGGGGCAGCACATGGCGTCCCGTGCCCATGACTTCGATCAGCTCGTCGGAAAGATCCTTGGGATGGGAGGTCATGAAGCGGATGCGCTCGATGCCGGTCTCATCCAGGGCCTTCAGCAGCCGGGCAAAGGTGGGCTCTCCCGCCAGGCCGCGGCCGTAGCTGTTCACGTTCTGGCCCAGCAGCATGATCTCCTTTACGCCGCTCTTCTGCAGCGCCTCCGCCTCCCGCAGGATGGCGTCCATGGAACGGCTGCGCTCCCGGCCGCGCACATAGGGCACGATGCAGTAGGAGCAGAAGTTGTCGCAGCCGTACATGATGTTGATGTAGGCGGCGTCCCGGCGCAGGCGCTTCACCGGCAGATCCTCGGCGATGGTGTCCTCTTCCTCCACCTGCACGATGGTGCGGTCCTCCGTCAGCACCCGGCACAGAAGCTCGGGCAGCTTCCAGCCGTTGGCGGTGCCGAAGGCCAGATCCACAAAGCGGTACTGCTTCAGCAGCTTTTCCGCCATGCCCGGCTCCTGCACCATGCAGCCGCAGACGGCGATGATCAGGTGGGGATTGCGCTTGCGGATCTCCTTCAGCCAGGTCACGTTGCCCAGGGCCCGGCGCTCGGCGTTGTCCCGCACGCAGCAGGTGTTGAACAGCACGAAATCCGCCTGCTCCCGGTCGGGGGCCTCCTCCATGCCCATGTCCCGCAGCATGCCCGCGTAGATTTCGGAGTCATGCGCGTTCATCTGGCAGCCGTAGGTCACCACGCAGTAGCTCTTCGGCCGGTGGGGCAGCATGCGGATCTCCTCCATATAGCGCCGCTGCTCCGCCAGTTGTTCGTCCGTGATCAGCACAGGCTTTCTGTCAGCCATGTGTCTCCTCCTTATTGATGAAGCCCGTTCCGCCGCAGTGGGGACAGGGGACCATCCATTCGTCCCGCAGCGGAAGCCTTGATTTCTTTCTTGTGATCTCGATGAGCCCAAGGCCGGTCATACCGTGGACCACGGTCTTCACCCGGTCCTCCGCCAGGGCCTCCCGCAGCGCGGCCAGCACCCGCTCCCGGTGCTCCGGGTCGGTCAGGTCGATCATATCCACCAGGATGATGCCGCTCAGGTTCCGCAGGCGGATCTGCCGGGCCACCTCCCGGGCGGCCTCCAGATCCGTGCGCAGGAGCGTATCCTCCAGCTGGCGGCGGCCGGTGTTTTTGGCGGTGTTCACATCGATGACGGTCATGGCCTCGCAGGGATCGATGACCAGGTTGCCGCCGCAGTCCAGCCACACCCGGCGCTGCAGGGCCTTGTCCCGCTGCCGGGTCAGCCCCTCGCGCTCCATCAGGCCGGGCTCAGTGACCCGCACGGGCACCTCCGCCACGGTCAGCGTGGGATCGTCGGTGATGATTTCCTCCACGCCCCGGGGCAGGTAATCATCCAGCACGCTCTCCAGCAGCGTCCGGGGCTGATACAGCACGCTGGGCGCGTGGGCGGTGGGGATGCGGCGGGCCAGCGCCTGCCATTGGGCAAAGAGTTCCTCCGCCTCCTCACGGATCGCATCCGCCTCCGCGTCCAAAGCGGCGTTGCGCAGCACCAGCCCGAAGCGTCCGTCGGCGACGCGCTGCCCCAGCTCCTTCAAAGCGGAACGGTCCGCGTCCGGCACCCGGTTGGAAACGCCGATGAAGCGGTTGCAGGGCATCAGCAGCACGGTCTGTCCGCACAGGGTGATATCCCTCGAGAGGAAGGCCCCCTTGCCGTCATGGGCGGCCTTTTTGATCTGTACCGCCACGGCCATGCCGTCGGAAAGGCGGGTGCCTTGGAAGCTCTGACTCTTCTCCGTCAGGGGCAGGAAGCCGTTCTTCTCCCGGCCGATGTCCACAAAGGCGGCCTGCATGCCGGTCATGACGCGCACCACCCGGCCCAGGCAGATGGCCTCGGTGGCCGTGGGCTCCGCTTCCTCCCGCAGGTATTCCGCCAGGCGGCCGTCCTCCACCACCGCGATCTCCCGGCGGGGACCGGCGGTAACGCAGATCCTGCGGCTCATAGGGTCTCCAGCGGCGCCAAATGGCCGTCAGGAGCCAGGCCCAGCAATCGGTTGCGGCAGATCATCACCCGGGGCGGCTCCACACCGGCCCAGGCGGACAGCGCCTTGATGAGCATATCCGGCTTGCAGCTTTCGGTCTCGGTCAGCTTCATGACGGTATGCAGGGTGTCGTTTTCCGCGGTCAGGGAGAAGATCAGGGGCTTGCAGTCCACTTCCTTCTCGCCGCTCTTGGTCTTGCGTATGGCCATAATGGTCTCCTGAGACAGGAAGCCGGGGAGATCGGCGGTCAGCGCGCCGGCATGCTCCAGCAGGCGGATGCTGTACTCCGCGGCGGCCACCTGGGCCATCAGCGCGGGGTGACGCTCCTCCAGCGGCCGGGCCTCCTTCAATTGAAGATCCGGCGGCAGGGCGCGGTTCATGGCCTCCACAAAGTGCTCGGGGGAGACCTCCTCCTCCAGGGTAACGTCCATCAGCTCCCGCTCCCCGGAGGCGCCGGTGGACAGGGCGGAGGCGAAGGCCACCAGGATGTGGGGGTTGAAGCCCTTCGAGTAGGAGACGGGCAGGCCGCTGCGGCGCAATGCCCGCTGGACCGCCCTCTGGATGTCCAGATGGCCGATATGGCGCAGCCGTTCACCCTTGGCGAAAACTGCCATCATCCGCAAAACTTACACACCCCCTTGAACCGGTTCAGACCGCAGGCGTTGCAGCCCAGGCGGCAATCCCGGGTGGTCATGCCCTGCTCGGCCTTTTCCTTCTCCCGCCAGAGGAATTCCTTGGTGATGCCGCTGTCCACAAAGTCCCAGGGCAGCAGCTCGTCCTTTTCCCGGCGGCGGCAGGCGTAGAAGGCGGGATCCAGCCCGCATTCCGCGAAGGCTTCCATCCACTTGTCATAGGAGAACAGCTCGGTCCAGCCGTCCAGGTAGCAGCCCTTCTCGAAGGCCCGCAGCAGCACCTTGCCCAGCCGCCGGTCGCCCCGGGAGAAGCAGGCCTCCAGAAAGCTGAGGCCGGACTCATGATAATTGAAGGTGACGCCCTTGATGGCCTGCATCCTTTCCCGCAGATGCTGCTGCTTTTCCATCAGCAGGTCGCGGGTGTCCTGCGGCTCCCACTGGAAGGGGGTGAAGGGCTTGGGCACGAAGCTGGAGGCGGAGCACACCACCCGCAGCCCCTTGGCGCGCTGGCCCTTGGGCACGGAGAAGTAGCACCGCACCACCTTCTGGGCCAGATCGGCAATGCCGTCCAGGTCGTCGGTGGTCTCGGTGGGCAGGCCGATCATGAAGTACAGCTTCACGCTGCTCCAGCCGCCCTCGAAGGCGTCCTGGGCCTTGCTCATCAGGTCCTCCTCGGTCACGCCCTTGTTGATCACGTCCCGCAGGCGCTGGGTACCGGCCTCCGGGGCGAAGGTCAGGCTGGTCTTCTTCTCCTTCTGGGTCTCGCTGAGGGACTCCTTCAGGATGCTGTCCAGCCGCAGGGAGGGCAGGCTGATGTGCACGCGCTGCTTGTCCAGCTCCCGGATCAGCTCCCGGATCAGCTCGGCCAGGCAGGTATAGTCGCCGGTGGACAGGCTGGAGAGGCTCATCTCCTCATAGCCGGTGGACTCCTCCAGCTTCTTCGCCAGCTCCGCCAGGCGGCCGATGCTGCGCTCGCGCACGGGGCGGTACAGGATCCCGGCCTGGCAGAAGCGGCAGCCGCGGGTGCAGCCGCGCATGACCTCCAGCATGATGCGGTCATGGATGATCTCGGTATAGGGCACCGGGATCTCGGTGGGATAGAAGGCCTTGTCCAGGTCGGTCACGATGCACTTGAGCACCCGCTCCGGGGCCTCCGGGCAGTTGGGCCGGAAGGAGGCCAGGGTGCCGTCCTCGTTGTAGGCGGCGTCATAGAACGCGGGCACATACACGCCCCGCAGCCCGGCCAGCTTTTTGAGGCACTCCACGCGGGGCGCGCCGCTCTCCCGCCAGTCGCGGATGACGGCGTTCAGCTCCAGCATGACCTCCTCACCGTCGCCGATCATAAAGGCGTCGATGAAGTCGCTCAGGGGCTCCGGGTTGAAGGCGCAGGGCCCGCCGGCCACCACGATGGGATCCTCGTCCGAGCGCTCCTCCCGCAGCAGGGGGATGCCGCCCAGCTTCATCATGGCCAGCACGTTGGTGTAGCTCATCTCGTACTGCAGGGTGAAGCCCACCACGTCGAACTGGTTCAGCGGCGTGCGGGATTCCAGGGAGAACAGGGGGATGCCCTGCTCCTCCATCAGCGCCTTCATGTCGATCCAGGGCATGCACACGCGCTCGCAGCTGGACCAGGGCTCGTTGTTGATGATGGCGTAGAGGATCTTCATCCCCAGGTGGCTCATGCCCACCTCATAGGTATCCGGGAAGCAGAAGGCAAAGTGCAGCCGGGACGCCTCCCAGGGCTTGATGACGGTGTTCATCTCACCGCCGGTATATCGGGAGGCCTTCTGGACCTTCTCCAGCATGGCCTCCAGCACAGCCTGATCCACGGGCTGATGAATCTTGCTCAAAACAGGGTTCCTCCTTCGGTCCGGACATAACAGACCACTCTAAATTGTACCTTTCCTCAGAGGGAAAGTCAAGGATTTTTCGGGGGTGACCTCATCTGGGGGTGACCTCATCTGCGCTGCGGGGAGGTGACCTCATCTGCCCTTCGGGCACCTTCCCCTTCAGGGGCGCCGCCTCGCCTGTGGCGAGTTCGCCGAAGGCGAAAGGCGTAAGCGAAGCGACGATAGGTGCTGAGCGAACGCGAGGCAGATGAGGTCGGTACCCAGCTTCCGCGAAACTCCCTCAGTCAGCTGCGCTGACAGCTCCCTCGGGGAGGGAGCCTTTGGGGGTGACCTCATCTGCCCTTCGGGCACCTTCCCCTAAAGGGGAAGGTCTGGTTTCTTTGCCTGTCAATTGCAGCATTGTTTGTAAACTATGGTTTAACCAACAGATTGGAATACAAGTAAAAGTAACTGGACCTTCCCCTTTAGGGGAAGGTGCCGAGCGAACGCGAGGCAGATGAGGTCGTCTCCCGCAAATCCTCACGCGAAGCAGGAAAAGCACGGGGGCATCGCGAAAAGAAAATTGCGAAAAAAATTATCCGCGGCGCGTGGATTCCGCGCGGCTCCTGCGTATATAAGGGTGTAAGCCATCCGGGAAGGACAGTACGGGATGGACTTGCAGCCCACATGACGGAAGGAGGCCGGAACGCAGAAGAGAGGCTGTATGGAGACCCGAACGATCACCCTGGAGGAATGGGCAGAATACGCGCAGAAGGGCGTGGACATCCCCATCACCGTACCGCTTCACGGCAGCAGCATGGAGCCCATGATCCGCTACATGAAGGACCCGGTGACCATCATCCCGCTGAAGCGCGAACCGCTGGTCGGTGACATCGTGATGTTCCGCCGGGCCGACGGTGCCTACGTAGCCCACCGCGTCTACCGCGTGACCCCTGACCGCATCATCACCTGGGGCGACAACTGCGCCGCCCCCGACGCCCCGCTCCGCCGCGAAAACGTGCTGGGCCTCCTGACCGCCATGGAACGCGGCGGCAAGAGGTACAACCTGGACACCGACCGGCAGCGGCAGTACGGCAAAAGGTGGATGGAAAAAGGAAGAGGCCCGTGGATGATGTACAGGAGGGTCCGGGGGAAGGTGGGGAGAACCATACGTGGAATCAGGCAGAAAACGGGGAAATTCTCCTGACAGATGGAAAGTAATGCTTGCATTTTAAATACAAGTATGCTATAGTTAAGTTGATTCAAAGGAGGTGTTTCCAATGTTTATCAAGCCTGAAATGGAAGTCATCAAGCTTGAACTTGATGATATTGTTGTTGCTTCTTGTACTGGTAATGATTGTGGTACTGATAACTGCACTAGCCCTCTTGGTTATGGAACAACGTGCTCTGGCGGACATTGCACTGGTAAAACATGTGCAACAGAAACTTGTCCCACTGATATTTAATCCTAGATAAGATTGATTTAGATATTAAGGAGGTTTATTCTCATGAATCGTGAGGAACTGAATGATAATGAATTGGAGTCTGTGGTTGGCGGCTTGATTAATTTCAATGCTTCTACTAATGTCCTGACCTATTATGATGAGTCAGGAAGTAAGCATACTTACAAGATCCTTGACTATGATAATGCATGGTCTTATTGCCATCGTTGCAATCAGGCTAATAAGACAGAGGATTACATTATCTCTGGATTGAAGTCGAGAGGTTATATTGGCTGATAAAATTGGAATTGCTATTTGAAGATATCTACTTTGAGCCCCTATTTTAGATTTAATCTGAATTAGGGGCTTTATACGATTCTACTGTTTTTATGTTGTATTTGGCTCGAGGTGGCTATGAAAGTAATTCAAGAAGGCAGCAAAGGCCTTACTTCTCTCCTGGAGACGAAGAAGATTTACGATTGTGGTTATAAATTAGCTACATATATATTATAGAGCGAGATTGAAGATGACGTTTTGCTGTGCAATACAATAACAGGGGAACTGATTCTTCTGGATGTCAACGAAAAAGAGTTTTTGAATAATCCCAACAGTGACGAGATACCTGCTGACTTAAAGCATTTATTTTATCATCGTTTCATTGTTCCTCTGAACTTTAACTAGGAAAAGGTTATTACTCAATTAAAGGCCATTGCTAAATTAATGCAAAGAAACAACCCAATAACAAGCTATAGTATTTTACCCACTACATAGTGCAATGCCAGATGTTTCTATTGTTTCGAAAATGACTATCACCATTGCACAATGTCAGAAAAAACAATTGAAGAAGTGATAAAATTTATTTAGAAGAATCACTCTTCAAAACCGATTAACATTTCATGGTTTGGCGGAGAACCATTAGTAGGACAAAAGCAAATTGATCGAATTTGCGAATTATTATATGCAAAAAACATAGAATTCAGTTCAGTTATGGTTAGTAATGGATATTTGTTTGATAGCGAGTTGGTAGCAAAGGCTAAACAATACTGGAAATTGAGATCAATTCAGATTACACTTGATGGTACTGAAAATATTTATAATGAAACAAAAAAATATATTAATCCTCAAGGGAGCCCTTATCGTAGAGTCTTACGTAATATAGAGGATTTACTCAAGGCTTCAATTAAGGTTTCGGTTCGGTTGAATTTAGACCTTCATAATGCAGATGACTTGGTTAGATTAATAGAATAGTTATATGCTAACTTAGGGAATAATGAACTGCTTTCTGTTTATGTTCATGTTCTTTTTGAAGGATTGGGAGCAAATCCTATACAACACAAGTCAGGTCAATTTGAAGAACTTTGCCGTCTACAGGTTGAACTGGAAAGAAAACTTTATGAGTATGGATACATTAGAGGAAATGGTAAAGCGGAATTACCACAAATGAAAATCAATTATTGCATGGCTGACAATATTGGCAGTATACAGATTAATCCGGATGGAAGGTTAACAAAATGTGAACATTACATCGATAGCAGAATTGTTGGCTCCCTGGCTGATGGCTTTACAAACCCATAGGAAATAGCAGAATGGGAGAAGCCTGTTATTCGCGATGAATGTCATAATTGTCCTTTAATGCCAAGTTGTTTGTATCTGAAAAATTGCCCTACAATTGGTCCTTGCTATTCCTGGCAAAAAGAAAATTTAATTCGCAAATATAAAAGAGCAATGATACAGACCTATAAAAAATATAAGGAATCAAAAGGAGAAGAGAAAAATGAAGCTTGCCTACAAGATGCAAATTTCGGAAATTGCTGATTAGCAAATAGCAATACCTGTTGAGGGAGAATTCCAGGGTGTTCTGAAGTTAAATGAAACCGCAGCGACGATTGTAAAACTGCTGAACAACGATATGGATGAAAAAGAGCTTGTTGAAGCGGTAGTAAAAGAATACCCCGGCGAAGATGCGGAAATGATTGTCCAGTGTGTAAAGGACTTTGTAGAAGAACTGGACAAGGAAAAGCTGCTTGTAAGGGATTAAAAATGGTGTTCAGTATTAGGCTGGCTAATACAGTCATTGGCATAGAAAGCATATATGATAAGATTTATAACATGTGCTACAAATATGCCGTTGATGGTGGTATATCTTAGGAAATCCATGTAGTGATAAAGCCCGAGGAAATTGAGGCTGAACGGATACATCATCTACTGCACCCCCCCACGGAAGGCACGGGTGATACGGCCCCGGAATACTTGGAGACCCTTGTAGTATATCGGAAAATTGCAAAAGCTATGCTGAGCAGGAATGTTTTACTGATGCATGGCTCTGTGTTTGGCGTTGGCAATAAAGCCTACATGGTTACGGCTCCAAGCGGTTCAGGAAAAACAACGGTTACGCGCAATGTTATTTGTCGGGTGCCGGGATCTTATGTTGTGAACGGTGATAAGCCACTGCTGCAAATGACAGAGGAGGGGCAAGTTGTTGCGTGGGGAACGCCTTGGTGCGGCAAGGAGCGTCTGAATAAGAATTGCGGTGTTCCACTGGAAGCAATCTTCCTGCTGGAGCGCGGTGACAAGAATGGTCTTGAAAAGCTTACGGCTTCATAGGCATTTCCTGCATTACTGCGTCAATCCTACAGGGGAGAGAATCAATCAGAAATGACGATTGCTTTGCGGTTAATGGATTGCCTGTTGAAGAGAACGGCAGTATACAGACTGTCTGTCATGCGTACCGAAACCAAGGGGGGCATTGATATTTCCGGGTTGCTTGATATGATTGAGGCCGGAAATGATGATTTGAAGTGAACCCTCTCACCCGCTTCGCGGGAGCTCTCCCAAAGGGAGAGCCTTTTGGCGTTTTGGGGCTTTTTGTCTTTGGTTACAAGAAAGTTACAGAAAAAATCCCCAACACCCTTGCAATTTGTCTCACAAAGGTATATCATATCAGTAAAATACCGATCCATGGGTTTCGCAGACAGACAGCCCGCGGCGCGTGGGCTGAAAAATCAGGCAGGAGGGCACCCTTATGAGCGAGCAGCAACCCACCGAGAAGCAATCCCTTTTCCGCAAAAAAGCGCTGGACCGCATCTCCTCCCCGGAGGAGCTGGACCAGTACCTCACCGTGACCGGGCCGGGCGTGTGGCTGCCGCTGCTGGCGGTGGTGGTGCTGCTCATCGGCAGCATCGTGTGGATGGTGTTCGGACAGATCCATGTGACCGTGAGCGCGGCGGTGGAATCCGCCAACGGACAGGTGGTGTGCTATGTGCCCGGGGACCAGAAGAACAGCGTGACCGGCACGGTGACCATCGCGGGCACGGAGTATACCCTGCGCGACGTGGGCTATGCCACCCAATTGGTGACCGACGAAATGAGCACCAATGTCCGCTGGGCGGGGTCGCTGGCGCTGGGGGATACCGTGGCCCCCATGCTGGTGGACGCCACGCTGCCGGAGGGCGTGTATACCGGCGAGCTCATCGTGGAGACCGTCAATCCCATCAAGTATGTGATCAATTGACGCGGGGGCTGCGCGTATGAAAAAGAATGAGATCAACAAGCTGCAGGAAAAGGGGACCGTGAAGGTGCCCGTGGTGATGCAGCTGGAGGCCACCGAGTGCGGCGCGGCCTCGCTGGCGATGGTCGCCGCGTACTTCGGCAAATGGCTGACCCTGGAGCAGACCCGGCAGGACTGCGGCGTCTCCCGCGACGGCTCCAACGCCAAGAACATCCTGGTGGCGGCCCGCAGCTACGGCTTCAAGGCGGCGGCCTACCGTGCCGAAACGGACGACCTCCGCAAGGAGGGGCCCTTCCCGTGCATCATTCACTGGGGCTTCAACCACTTTGTGGTGCTGGATGGCTTCAAAAACGGCCACGCCTACCTCAACGATCCCGCCCGCGGCGCGGTGAAGATCACCATGGAGGAGTTCGAGGAGAACTTCACCGGCGTGATGATGGTCATTGAGCCCGGGGAGGGCTATGAGCCTTCCGGTAAGCCGAAGTCCGTGCTGAACTTCGCCAGGCAGCGGCTGCAGGGCACCGGCACCGCGCTGGCGTTCGTGGTGCTCACCAGCATCATCAGCTCGCTGCTGTCCATCATCGAGCCGGCCTTCTCCCGCGTGTTCCTGGACCGGCTGCTGACCGAGACCAGCGGGAGCTTCATCCGTAACTTCTTCGTGCTGTTCAGCGTGTTCGCCGTGGTGAAGATCTTCATCGACTGGATCCAGTGCATCTACTCCGTGAAGATCGAGGGCAAGCTGGCCGCGGTGGGCAACTCCAGCTACCTGTGGCGGGTGCTGCACCTGCCCATGGGCTTCTTCAGCCAGCGCCTGGCCAGCGATATCGCCTCCCGCCAGGCCACCAACGCCGGCATCGCCTCGACCCTCATCAAGACCCTGGCGCCCCTGGTGCTGGACGCCGGCATGATGGCCTTCTACCTGGTGGTCATGATCCGCTATAACTTCTGGCTGGCGGTGGTGGGCGTGCTGTCCGTCATCCTCAACCTGGGCATGTCGCGGTATATCTCCTACAAGCGGACGAACATCACCCGCGTGCAGGCCCGCGACGCCGGCAAGCTCTCCGCCAGCACCGTGTCCGGCATCGGCATGGTGGAGACCCTGAAGGCCTGCGGCGCCGAGGACGGCTACTTCGAGCAGTGGTCCGGCCTGCAGGCCAGCGTGAACCGGCAAAAGGTGAACTACACCCGCATGAACCAGTACCTGGGCATCATCCCGTCCCTGTGCATGAGCCTGTCGAAGATCATCCTGATGGGCCTGGGCATCGACCTGGTGCTGCGCGGTCAGTTTACCGTTGGTATGGTGATGGCCTTCCAGGGCATCGTGAGCAGCTTCTACAGCCCGGCCATCTCGCTCATCTCCGCCGGACAGAACATCCAGGAAATGAGCGTGCAGATGGAGCGCCTGGACGATGTGATGAACTATCCCCAGGACCCCGTGTTCGACGCGAAGGAGACCGCCGACGAAACGGTGGCCGGCAAGCTGAGCGGCCGCCTGGAGATGCGCCATGTGACCTTCGGCTATGCCCGCCTGGGCGAACCGCTGCTGAAGGACTTCAACCTGACCCTGGAGCCGGGCAAGAAGGTGGCCTTCGTGGGGCCCTCCGGCTGCGGCAAATCCACCATCGCCAAGCTGATCAGCGGCCTGTATCAGCCCTGGAGCGGCGAGATCCTGTTCGACGGCAAGCCCATCTCCGAGATCGACCGCAAGCGGTTCACCGGCTCGGTGGCCGTGGTCGACCAGGACATCAACATGTTCGACGATACCATCTCCGGCAATGTGAAGATGTGGAACACCTCCATCGAGGACTTCGAGATGATCCTCGCCGCCCGCGACGCCTGCATCCATGAGGACATCATGACCCGCGACGGCGGCTACCAGCACAAGCTGCTGGAGGACGGCAAGGATTTCTCCGGCGGACAGCGGCAGCGCCTGGAGATCGCCCGCGCCCTGGCCCAGGAGCCGACCATCCTGATCATGGACGAGGCCACCTCCGCGCTGGACGCCAAGACCGAGTATGATGTGGTGAAGCGCATCACCGACCGCGGCATCACCTGCATCGTCATCGCCCACCGCCTGTCCACCATCCGCGACTGCGACGAGATCGTGGTGCTGGAAAAGGGACGCGTGGTGGAGCGCGGCACCCATGCCGAGCTGCTTGCCAACCACGGACTGTACACCAGCCTGGTGTGCAGCGAGTAAAGCCCTCTCAGTCAGCTTCGCTGACAGCTCCCCCAAAGGGGGAGCCTTGGTTGGATGGCCCAACACCGTTTAAAAGAGACGGGCCCGAAGGTTTCCAAAGGGCGATCGGAAAGCCCTTTGGTCGGCCGTGAGGCCGAAAGCCTCATTTGCTGTGAATAAGGATGGGATTGCATGAGCTGGTTTGATGATCAGATCGCGTACGCCAAGCTGAAGGATGACGAGGTCCTCTCCGAAGCGTATCTGAATATCGTGGGTGCGGTCGTGGGCCGCAAGATCCAGCAGGCCTGGCAGGACGAGAGCCGTGCCGCCCGGGACGCGCTGGAGGATATCTGCAAATATTACCGGCTGAAGCCCCGGGAGGTGCCGGAATCCATCAAGGACCTGAACGCTCAGCTGGATTACGCGCTGCAGCCCTGCGGCATCATGCGCCGCACGGTGAAGCTGCGTGAGGGCTGGCACAAGGACGCGGTGGGCGCCATGCTCGCCGTGCGCAAGGAGGACGGCAAGGCGGTGGCCCTGATCCCGCGCAAGCTGGGCGGCTATGCCTACCGTGACTTCGAGACGGGCAAAATGGTGCCCATCACCGTGAAGAACGCGGACATCATCGACACCGAGGCCATGGTGTTCTACCGCCCGCTGCCCCTGCGGCCCATCACCGTCCGGGACCTGGTGGACTACATGCGCACCTCCCTGGACTTTGTGGACTTCTTCTGGTACTTCGCGGCGATGGCCGTCATCACCCTGCTGGGCATGATCACGCCGAAGCTGACCAACCTGCTCTTCTCGCAGGTGGTGGCCTACAAAAGCTATCAGCTGCTGGTGTCGGTCATCGTGTTCATGGCCAGCGTGACGGTGGCCACGCAGCTGGTGAGCGGCATCAAAACGCTGCTGCTGAGCCGCATCGGCATGAAGCTGAGCATGAACATGGAGGCGGCCTCCATGATGCGCCTGTTCTCCATGCCCACCGCGTTCTTCCGCAGCTATACCTCCGGCGAGCTGAGCCAGCACGTGTCCTACCTGAACTCCCTGTGCGACGCGCTGGTGTCGTCGGTCTTCTCCATGGGCATTACGGGCGTGTTCTCGCTGGTGTATATCACGCAGATCTTCCAGTACTCCCCCGCGCTGGTGGGGCCGTCGCTGATCATCCTGCTGGCCACGCTCATCTGGGGCATGATCTCTGTGCTGGTCTCCACAAAGATCACCGGCCGGGAGATGAAGATCTCCGCCAAGGAAAACGGCATGCTGTATTCCATCATCACCGGCATGCAGAAGATCCGCACCTGCGGTGCCGAGAAAAGGGCCTTCGCCCGCTGGGGCAATGTGTACGCGCAGCATGCCCAGCTGACCTATTCCCCGCCCGCCATCGTGCTGCTGGGGGATGTCATCACCGGCGCCATCGGCATCATCGGTACCATCGTGCTGTATTACAAGGCGGTGGAGACGCATATCACCGTGGCGGACTACAACAGCTTTCTGGTGGCGTACGGCTACATTTCCACCGCGTTTGCCTCGCTGGTGGGCATCGCGCAGATCGTGGCCAACATCCGCCCGGTGCTGGAGATCGTGAAGCCGCTGATGGACGCGCAGCCGGAAATGGCGGAGGACAAGGAAGTGGTGACCCGCCTGTCCGGCTCCATCGAGGTCAGCCATCTGTCCTTCAAATATGATGTGGGCTCGGAACGCCAGATCCTGAAGGATGTCTCCTTCCATATCCGCGCGGGGCAGTATGTGGCCATCGTGGGCGAGAGCGGCTGTGGCAAGTCCACGCTGATGCGCATCCTGCTGGGCTTTGAGAAGCCGCAGAAGGGCGCGGTCTACTATGACCGGAAGAACATCGACAGCCTGGATCTGAAGTCGCTGCGCCGCAAGATCGGCGTGGTGATGCAGAGCGGCAAGCTCATCTGGGGCGATATCTTCTCCAACATCACCATCTCCGCGCCGTGGCTGACGCTGGAGGACGCCTGGAACGCTGCGGAGATCGCCGGCATCGCCGATGATATCCGGGCCATGCCCATGGGGATGCAGACCATCATCCAGGAGGGCGGCGGCGGCATCTCCGGCGGACAGCGGCAGCGGCTGATGATCGCCCGCGCGGTGGCGCCCAAGCCGAAGATCCTCTTCCTGGACGAGGCCACCAGCGCCCTGGACAACATCACCCAGAAGCACGTTTCGGAGGCCATGGACAAGATGCGCTGCACCCGCCTGGTCATCGCGCACCGCCTGTCCACCATCCGCCAGTGCGACCGCATCCTGTTCCTGAAGGACGGCGTGGTGGCGGAGGACGGCACCTATGAAGAGCTGATCGCCAAAGACGGCTACTTTGCTGACCTGGTGCGCCGGCAGATGGTGACGCCCGAATGATATCAAAACAGCCTTGCCCGTTGAAATTGGGCAAGGCTGTTTTTCGGTTATTTCTTTGTTCTTGACTCCTTCTTTTTGAAGGCGGACTCGGCGGGCATCGGCGCGCCGCCGGCTCCAAACAGCTCCGCAACATCCTCATCGCGCAGCGGGACCCGGCCCGACTTTTCGTCAGCGTCTGCCGGCAGCTGCTGCTTCAGCTCGGCTTCCCTGGAAGAATCGGCTTGCTTCAATGTCTTCATACGATATCATCCCTCCCTGGTGTTCTGTGGATATATACGATGGAAAACCGGAAAATCCACGATGCATACCGGCCGATCCGTCGGCCCGGAAACGCTGTGACTTTAGAATGAATATAGCATAATCGCGGGAAAATGTAAACCGGTTTCGGAATTTTACCTGGGGGGTTACAAATTTTTTTGCGCAATGTTACACAGAATATTGAATTTAAAAAAGCGGCATGTTATAATATGATGTACTGATGTAGCCGGGCACGATCAAAACGGCTGCATATGAAAAAACAGGAGGATGTTTGTTATGCAGATCAATAAGACCGCTCAGGGGACCGAAATGACGCTGGCACTGGAGGGCCGTCTGGACACCAATTCCTCTCCCGCGCTGGAGAAGGAGCTGAACGAGATCCTGGGTGGGGTGACCTCTTTGATCTTTGACATGGCAGCCCTGAACTATGTTTCCTCCGCCGGCCTGCGCGTGCTGCTGATGGCGCAGAAGGCCATGAACGCCAAGCACGGCAAGATGGTCATCCGCAACAGCAACGCGGATCTGATGGAGATCTTTGATGTAACGGGCTTTGTGGATATCCTGAACATTGAGTGATCCTGCGGAAAGGATGGAGGGGAATCGCATGATTTCCGCCGATTCAGAGGTCGGGATAGCGCTGGAGCATGCCGCGCGGATCGAATCGATCCGGCGGCGCTTTGGCCACTGCACCTCCTCGCATGCTTTCAATACGCTGTATATCTGGCGACGTTTCGTCGGGGGGTCGCTCCATCTGGAGGAGGACCTGTTTTCCCTGCGCTATAAGGCCAAGGGGGAGAATACCTGGCTTTTTCCCTGCGGTGACCGTGAGGCGGCCTTCCGCTTCATTTCCGGCCACCTGGAGGAGCCGGATTTTTCGCTGTGCTATCTGCGGGAAGCGGATGTGCGGTGGCTGACGGAGCGTTTCCCCGGACGGTTCCGTGTGGAGGAAACGCCCGGCGACAGCGAGTATGTGGTGAGCCGGGAGGGCCATGAAATCCTGTCCGGCAAGCGCTATGAAAAGCTGCGCGGCAAGGTGAAGCACGCGGAGCGCGAGTATGAGATCGTCACCGAGCGGCTGAACGAGGACAATACCGAAGCGGCGCTGCGGATCATCCACGCGTGGAGGGGCAGCCGGCACGCGGAGGGGTCGCTGAAGATGTACGGCGACGAGGAGGACACGGAGCCGCTGCTGAAGCAGAAGGAGCTGGGCATCACCGGCATCCTGATGCGGGTGAACGGGGAGCCCTTCGGCGTGGCGGCGGGCTTTATGCTCAATGAGGATACCTGCGATCTGTTCCTGGCCAAGGAATGCGTGAAGGATCCGTACCTGGGCTATTATATGCGGAGAGAATGGATGCGCATGCTGCCGGAAAACGTCAAATGGGTCAACCTGGAGGATGACCTGGAGATCGAAGGCCTGCGCACCATGAAAAAGCAAATGATCCCCGAAAAAATGAACACGATGTGGATGGCGGTGCACGATGAACAAGGCGCAAGCACATGACCCCTTTTCTCAAAAAATGGTCCGTCGCCTGTGGGTGCCGGCGATCCTGTCCGCGATCGGTCTGTCGATCGGCGATATCGCGGACGCCCTGGTCATTGGCCAGAAGATGGGTGAGAGCGGCCTGACGGCGGTCAGCATCTGCCTGCCGCTGTATATGATCATCAATGTGCTGATCTACGGCCTGGGCACCGGCGGCTCCATCCGTTATTCGAAGCTGCTGGCGGAGGGCAAGCCGGAGGAGGCCAACCGGAACTTCAATCACCTGTTCTTCGGCGGCGCGGCCATCGCGGCGGGCATCGCGCTGGTGCTGGAGGTCTTCGGGCCGCAGGTCATCCAGCTGCTGGGCGCTTCGCCGGAGGAGCCGCTGGTGTATGAGCGCGCCCTGACCTACGCCCGGCTGATCATGGTCAGTATCCCCTTCTTTGTGATGGACTATGTGCTCAACTATTATCTGGTGGCGGACGGCAAGGAAAAGCTGGCGGCCACGGCGTTCATCGCGGGCAATGTAACGGACGTCTGCCTGAACGTGCTGCTGGTGCTGGTGCTGGACATGGGCGTGGCGGGCGCGGCGCTCTCCACGCTGTTCGGACAGATGCTGACGATCGTGCTGTATCTGCCGGGCCTGTTTGGCAAAAAGCGGAACATGCTGCGCGTCCGGCCGGCCCGGATCGACTTCGGGGAAGTGTGGGTCTGCTTCAGGACCGGCTTTTCCACCTCGGTGCAGTATATCGGGCAGTTCTTCTTTTTCATGCTGGTCAACCGTCTGCTGCTGGGCATGGCGGGAGAAAACGGCGTGGCCGTGTTCGATGTGCTGCAGAACACCTCCTATGTGGTGGCGTATCTGAGCGAAGGGACGGTCAATGCCCTGCAGCCCATCGTGAGCACGCTGTATGGTGAAAAGAACAAGGTCGGCATGCGGAACGCGCTGCAGACCGGGATGGTCCTGACCTTCCTGGCGGTGTCCGTGCTGCTGGCGGTGGTGGCCATCCGTCCGGACTGGATCTGCCTGCTCTTCGGCGTGACCGCGGCGGAAAGCCTGGAGATCGGCACACGGGCCCTGCGGATCTACTGCACCGGTGCCCTGTTCAGCGCGGCGGCCATCGTGCTGGAGAGCTATGAGCAGGCCCGCGGCAATGAGAAGCAGGCGGCACTGCTGACGGTCCTGCGCAAGGGCGCGGTGCTGTTCCCGCTCATCGTGCTGTGCGCTCTGGGCGGCAGCACGGCGATCTGGTGGTTCTTCCCGGCGACGGAATGGGTCAGCCTGCTGATCTACGCGGTGGTCTGCCGCGTGAGGAAGCGGTATGACACGGCGGAGCAGGCGGAGGAGAGCCGCATTTACCGCGCGGTAATGCACAGCAGCATCGAGGAGCTGCCGGCGCTGATGCAGGATATCGAAGCCTTCTGCGAGCGCTGGGACTGCAGCATGAAGCAGCAGATGGTGGTCAACCTGGTGGCTGAGGAGGTCTGCTCCGCCATCGTGCGCGAGGGCTTCCCCCATACGCGGGACGGCTATATCCAGCTGACGCTCATTGCGGATGAGAACGGTGAGTTCGAGTTCCATATCCGGGACAACGCGGTGCAGTTCAATCCGTTTGCGCTGGAGGAAAAGCGCATGAACGCCGCGGATGAAGAGATGGACATCTCCGCCATCGGCATCCAGATGATCCGCAAAAAGGTGAAATCCTTCTTCTATCGCCAGTATCAGGGCTTCAATTCGCTTGTCATCCGGGTCTAAAGGAGGATCAGCCATGAAAAGATCCATTCGAGCCAAGGCCTTCAGCCTGATCATGCTCCTGGCCATCGTTCTGTCCGCTGTCGCGGTGTACGGAAGCTACCGTGTTTTCGAGCTGACGACGGACAACGAATACAAAAATACGACGATCAACCTGACCCGAACGGAAGCGGTCATGGTGGACGGCGACCAGCTGGATGTTTTCGGCAAGCGCGTGATGGAGATCTATCAGGCCTATGCCGCGGAGCACGGCGGCGTGCCCAACATGGAGGAACTGTCGGAGGAGGAGCTGGAGGCCTATCTGGCCCTGTTTGAAGAGGTCTATGAGATGCCCGGCTACCGAACCATGGAAAGCAGCCTGCAGGAGCTGGCCTCGGTGAACGATGTGCTCTATATGTACATCAACCTGTGGGATGTGGACAACGGCACGGTCATTTATCTGATGGACGGCTCCGTCGACGGGGAGCAGACGCCGGTGGGCTACATCGAGTATATCGAGGAGGCCAATCTGGAAAAGATCCGGAAGGGCGATTACGATATTCCGGCCTACATCACCAACTATCCGGAATACGGCTGGCTGTGTACCGCCACCTCGCTCATCCGTTCTTCGGATGGCAGCATCGTAGCCCATGCCTACGCGGATATTTCCATGCAGAGCGTAAAGGAGACCGGTTATCAGTTCCTGTTCAACATCGGCATCGTGATGCTGATCGTGACGCTGGTGCTGATGCCATTCATCCTTTTCCTGGTCAACCGCTTTATGATCAGCCCGGTCCAGCTGATCGCCCGGACGGCCGCCGACTTCGTGTCCAACCGCGACGCGTCGAACCAGAACGTGTTCGATACGATCAAAATCAAACAGAAGGACGAGATCGGTCAGCTGTTCGACGCCATGCAGAAGATGGAGACGGAGATCAACGACTACATCCGGAACATCACGGAGATCACCGCCGAGAAGGAACGCGTGGGCGCGGAGCTGCATGTCGCGACCCAGATCCAGGCGGATATGCTGCCCAGCATCTTCCCGGCCTTCCCCAACCGGCATGAGTTCGATATTTACGCCACCATGGACCCGGCCAAGGAGGTCGGCGGCGACTTCTATGATTTCTTCCTGGTGGATGACGACCATCTGGCCATGGTGATGGCGGATGTTTCCGGCAAGGGCGTGCCGGCCGCGCTGTTCATGGTGATCGCGAAGACGCTGATCAAGAACCGGGCGCAAAGCGGCGGCAGTCCCTCGGAGATCCTGGCGGATGTCAACAACATGCTGTGTGAGGGCAACCAGGCGCAGCTGTTCGTCACGGTGTGGATCGGCATCCTGTCGCTCTCCACCGGCAAGGGCGTCGCGGCCAACGCGGGCCATGAGGATCCCGTGGTGCGCCGGGCCGACGGCAGCTTCGAGCTGATCAAGTACCGCCATTCTCCCGCCGTGGCGACCATGGAGGGCATCCGCTTCCGCCAGCATGAGTTTGAGCTGTTCCCCGGCGATACGCTGTTCGTCTATACGGACGGTGTGCCGGAAGCGACCAACGCGCAGGATGAGCTGTACGGCACGGGCCGCATGCTGGAGGCGCTGAACCGGCATCAGGACAAGCCCCTGGATGAGCTCCTGCGGGCGCTGGCGGAGGACATCAACCAGTTTGTCGGCACCGCCCCGCAGTTTGATGATATTACCATGCTTGGCTTCGATTATTATGGACCGGGGGGCAAGAAGAGCGTCATGAATGAAATGCGTCTGACCGCGACCTGTGAGAGCCTGGACGAGGTGAACGCCTTTGTGGAGGGGAAGCTGGAGCAGTACGAATGCTCTCCCCGGACCACGATGCAGCTGATGGTCGCATTGGAGGAGCTGTATGTGAACATTGCCTCCTATGCCTACGCGCCCGGCAACGGCGAAGCGGTGATCCGTGTGGAGCTGGACAAGGAAAACGACATGGTGCGGCTGGTGCTGATCGACTGGGGCGTACCCTTCAATCCGCTGGACCGGGAGGACCCGGACGTGACCCTGTCCGCGGAGGAGCGCAGAATCGGCGGCCTGGGCATCTATATGGTCAAGAAGAGCATGGATCTGTTTACCTATGAGCGCAGGGACGGCATGAACATCGTGACCATCGGCCGGAAGCTGTAAACGTTCCCCCACATTGCAAGGAGTTTCATCATGAAGCATATAAAGTGCCTGACCGCGCTCCTGTGCGCCGTGCTGCTGATCCTATGCGCGGCCGCTTCCCCGGCGGAAACGACGGAGTACGCCGGAACCTTGGTGATCGACGAGGGAATGGCCCAGCCCATGCTGACCTGGTCCGATTACCGGGACGAGGCCTACGACAACGCGGCCAGCGACATCCTGCGCTTCACCGTGTATGTGGAGACGGACCATGATACCGACGGGGACGGCATGGCTGACCTGGTCAAGGTGTTCCTGCAGGTGCCCCGGGCGGCGGTGGAGGGCAGCTATCAGGCGGCGGTGATCTACGATCCCACCCCCTACGCTCCCGGCACCTTCTCCTATCCCGAGACCTATACCGAGGCCTTCTACAACGAGGAGACCTTCGATTATGAGGAGCTGTACGAGCCGGGAAGCAAGCGCACCGTGACGGGGGAGGTCTCCACGCTGGAGCATGCCCTGTCGCAGGACGCCTCCGAGTGGAACTATACGGTGCCGGAGAGCGACAATCCCGGCTACGGCTACGGGCAGATGTATGATTACTACCTGATCCGCGGCTTCGCGGTCGCGGAGGCGGGCGGCATCGGCACCCTGGGTTCGGAGGGCTATGAGCTCTGCGGCTTTGACCTGGAGCGGGACGCCCACCGGTGCGTGGTGGAGTGGCTCGCGGGCAACCGGGTGGCCTATACGGACCGGACCGGGACCACGGAGATCCGGGCGGACTGGTCCAACGGCAGGGTGGCCGCGACGGGCATTTCCTACGGCGGCACCATGGCCTATGAGCTGGCCACCACCGGCGTGGAGGGCCTGGAGACCATCATCCCCTATGCCGGCATTGCCAGCTGGTATGATTACACCAATTCCCAGGGCGTGGCCAAGCACTTCAGTGTGAACTACGCGGACGCCCTGGCGGCCTTCAACGGCGGCGCGGCCCTGATCGCCAACGGCGAGCTGGTCTACAACGAGCGGTATGGCTCCTGGCTGTACACGGTGGCCATGGATGAGGCGGAGACCAACGGCAAATACGCCCCGATCTGGGCGGCACTGGACTATTCCGACGATTATGAGGAGATCCGCTGCTCCGCCCTGGTGGTGCATGGGCTCAACGACTTCAACGTGACCTCCCGGCAGGCGGATCTGATGGTCCGGGCGTTTGAAAAGGCCGGGCAGAAGTGCTCCCTGGTGCTGCATCAGGACGGCCACAACAATTTTTCCGGGCAGCTGCTGAACGGGGAGCTCTGGGAGGAGATCGTCAACGAGTGGCTGTGTCATTATCTTTACGGCGTTGAGAACGGCATCGAGGCGCTGCCCGCGGTGATGGCCCAGAGCAATGTGGACGGCACCTACGCTTCCTATGACGCCTGGCGGGACTTCACCTATGAGGAGGTCCCCGTCCTGTATGAGGACGAGACCACGGAGATCACCACCGAAGGCTTCATGGACTTTGTGAACGCGTATGTGATGGACGAGGAGCAGGAGACCCTCCAGGACGTGCTGATCCTGCAGCTGTCGGAGGCCAACGCGGCGGTATACGATCTGGACGTGCCGGAAGGGACCGTCATTTACGGCGTGCCCACGGTCAGCTTCTCCGCCTCCACGACCAAGGAAAGTTTTGAGGGCCTGATGATCAGCGCGGCGCTGGTGGATACCATCGACGGCGAAACGACCTTCGAGGCCTATATGACGCTGCCGGAGCTGGATAACACCCTGCCGGTGGACGATATCGGCTATTATGAAATGGGCGGCGGGCTGGATCCCGGCTTTGTGTATCAGTATGTGCAGTGCGCCACCCCCTCCAAGGTGCTGACCTACGGCTGGACGGACCTGGCCTGCACGGACAGTCAGGAGCCGTCCAGTACCTATACCGGGGTCACACAGCTGGTCGCCGGTCAGGAATACAGCTACACCTTCTACATGATGCCCACGGTATATACGGTCCAGCCGGGACACACCCTGAAGCTGGTGCTCTACACCTGGGATCCCTGGACCAACGCCCTGCTGGACGAAAGCGCGGACGCGGAGGATCCGGAGGCCGCCAAGGAGTATTACAATTACAGCTACACGGTGAACAACGCCACCCTGCGGGTCGAATTGCCGGTGGCGCCGTAACAAAACAGCCTTGCCCATTTTCACGGGCAAGGCTGCTTTTTCTTTGGTTCCGGTTCGGGGGCCGCGTGGGGATCTCCGGCGGCATAAAGCGTCGCCACCTCCTCATCGCTCAGGGCCCTTCGTCCCCGGGGCGCGGCGAACAGCTTCTGATACAGCCGCTCCTTCAGATCCGTTTCCGCGGAAAAATCCGCCTTCTTCAAAAGCTCCATGCTTTGCTGTCCTTTCTTTTGCAAAACTGAAAATGCAACCGAAGGTTTCCAAAGGGCGACCGGAAAGCCCTTTGGTCGCGCCGCCAGGCGCGAAATCTTATTCCAGGACACTTCAACATACGACGGCCTGGACGGAAATCCACGCTCACAGCCATTCCCGCAGGCCTTTTTCCTCCGCGATGCGCCGGCACTTTTCGGTCAGGCGCCGCAGCCGCTCGCTGACGGCCTTGGCGTTGATGCCCAGCACCTCGCCGATCTCCGGGTTCTTCATGTCCGCCAGGTAGCGCATCTCCAGCAGATGGCGCTCCTGCGGCTCCAGCGAGGAGAACAGGAGGCGCACGGCGTCATTGGCGGTATTGCACACGCGCTCCAGTCCCGCGTCCTCGCAGGGGATGGCGGCCAGCACCTCATCCTCGGTGGGATCCGCCCGGTTGGCGGCGGCGGCGCGGTAGTGGTCGATCAGCGAATGGTTGGTGATGGCGGTCAGCCAGGTGCGCTCCCCGGCCCGGTCGGGGTCATACTGCCCGTAGGCGGAAAGCGCCTTGAGAAAGATCTCTTCGGTCAGGTCCTCCGCCAGCTCCCGGCTGAGCACATGCATGTAGACCATGTTGTACACATAGGCGAAGTGGTCGTTGTACACCTGCTCCATCGGGCGCTTTGCCCTGCCTGCCATGGCGGATCCCCCTCCTTCCGGCGCTGATAAGAAAAAAATACCACAATCGCGGGCAATTGTAAACCGGTTTCCGGGAGAAAAGCCGATTTGGCAGGGAGAATTTACCGCGAAGCTGAAAATCCAATGAAATTTCCGGCTTATCTTGCATCCACCCCCCTTTCTGTGCTATCATAAAAACTGGGTTTTTGGGCCTTTTCTGCCGCTGCCTTTTTCAGGTGGGCAGAAAGGACTGAACAAAACGGGCTTTCCAAACGATCGGAAGCGCACTGAGTGACAGCAAGCATCCGGCTTCCGGTCTTTCTCTGAAGTAAGGGGATATGCTATGCAACTGATATCTCTTCTGTTCGGTGCTGTCACATTTATCGCGGCGGGTGCCCTGGCCTTCCTGGCACCGGACCTTCTTGCGCGGGTGATCCTGGTTGCCATGTTTGCGCTGCTGGTTCCCGGCTATTATCTCGGCATCTTCCGCGTGTGGCGCATGGGCATCGGATTCAATAACGGCAGAAAGGCCATCCGGCAGACCGTGCAGGAGCATCCCGGCTCGGTGTGGCTCTCCCTGCAGGAAAAACAGAATATCTTCAGACACAAGAGCATGGACGCGGAGTTCCGTGATTATGCGGAGCGCACCGAGCGGCACATGCAGAACGGCCAGCTGGCGGACGACGTGGAGGATGTGTTCAATGCCGACGCGGCCCGCCTGAAGAGCCGGCGGAACGTGGTGGAGCAGATCTCCGGCAGCCTGACCGGCCTTGGCCTGCTGGGCACGTTCCTGGGCCTGATCACCGGTATCAACGGCATCGGCTTCAGCTCCGTGGAGGCGACGGTCAGCAGCATCCAGACCCTGCTCGGCGGTATCGAGACGGCCTTCTATACCTCCATTGCGGGCGTGATCCTGTCCATCCTTTATAATCTCTTTCAGAATTTTGCCTGGAACGTGATGGAGAACGAGATGGGGCTCTTCATCCGGGATTTCCATCTGTTCGTGCTACCCTGTACCGTGGAGATGGAGCGCAGGCTGAACCGGCGGGAAATGCATCAGATCCTGAAATATCTGGAGCAGATGACGGTCCGTGAGTCCTTCTCCCTGGGGAAGCCCGGCAACACGGAAGGGACGGACAACGGCCAGATCCTGATGCCGCAGATCATGAGCGGCCTGCGCAACAATGAATTCATCATCTATATCCTGCCCTGCTATGATCTGAGCACCCGCAAGATCCAGTCCGGCGAGGCGCTGGTCCGCTGGAATCATGGCAAGATGGGCATGGTGGAGCCGGGGATCTTCCTGCCGATCCTGGAGAAGAACGGTGCCATCGTGCAGCTGGACAAGTACGTCTGGGAGAAGGTGGGCCAGCTCATCCGCTCCTGGATCGACCAGAAGCAGAAGGTGGTTCCCGTGGTGGTCAATGTATCCAGGACCGACCTGCTCTCCACGGATGTGGTCACCTTCTTCCGGGAACTGGTGCAGAAGTACGACATCCTTCCCAAGAACATTGAGGTGGATATCGCCCTGGATGCCTATGTCCAGGCCTATGACTTCACGCTGGATGTGCAGAGGAAGCTGCAGCAGCTGGGCTTCCGCACCAATATCGACGGCTTTGACGGAAACTTCGTGGCGCTGAGCCAGTCCGGAGAGGTCACGGCGGACGCCATGAAGCTGGATCTCCGCCAGCTGGATAAAAACAACGACAAGGGCCTGACGATCCCCGCCATCTACGCCTATGCCAAGGCCAAGGGCATCCATATGATCGCCAACGGCATCCAGACCATGGATCAGCTCAGCCAGCTGCGGAAGAACGGCTGCACCACGGGCCAGGGTTATTTCTTCTGCAAGCCGGTCCCCTCGGACGAATTTGAACGTATGTTGAAAGAGTAAACGATATGCCGAGTCCGAAAAAGCAAGAACCCACGGAAAAGATCAATTTCTGGCAGCCGACCACCGACCTGCTGGCGGGCGTCATCCTGCTGCTGCTGCTGATCATCCTGCTCCTGGTGCTCTATCTGATCCAGGTGCCGGACTCCGCCATCATCGATCAGTGGCTGGGCTCGGGGACGGCGCCGACCGCGACGCCCGGAGCCAATGCCCTGAATAACAACGATTACACCGCCTACCAGGAAGAGGACGGCCGCCATGAGGAATATGCCTATAACCCCGGCGGCGGTGCCGGTGGGGAAGGCACGGGCGGATATGAATCGGAAGAGACCGCCAAGTCCGCCGTGTATGTCTATCTGGTGGACGGAGACGACGATACGCCTTTGAAGATCCAGGACGTGACCTTCCGGCTGACCAACGCCTCCGGACAGACCATGGTGCTCAGCTCCTACTATCCTGAGCTGGTTTCCTACACCCGCTTCCTGACGGACGAGAACGGCAGCTTCTATCTTCCGGAAAAGCTTGCCTGCGGGACGTACAGCCTGTAGCAGCTGTCGGAGATCCCCCGGTACGACCGGACGGGGAATACCGCGTTCACGCTGGAGGCGGAGCATGACTGGGACGACCCCTACCGGGTCAAGGTGGCGGTTTATTCCAGCCGGAACCGGATCCGGGTACAGTTCCATGACGAGCAGACCGGCGAAGCGGTGACCGGCGCAAAGGTGGCTGTCTACGCGGTGGAGGATATCCTGAAGGCGGACGGCACCACGAGGATCTCCGCCGGAGACCTGGTGACCACCGTTTCCTGCCCTAACGGGGAGGGGACGGTGGAGGATCTGTATCTTGGTACGTATCGCCTGGTGATGCAGGGAGAGGATACGACCGGCTATGCCGATGCCGACCCGGTGGAGGTCTCCCTGGACCAGACGGATTTCCCGGAGACCCGGGAGCTCCTCTGTGCGCAGACGACCTTTACGCTGATCCTGAAGGATGAACTGACGGGCAATGCCCTGACGGAAGGCACCTTCGTGCTGACCGGGGAGGACGGACAGCGCAGCGAGACCCTGTCGGTGGACGGCAACGGCACCATTACGGTCACGGGCCTGAAGCGGAACGCCGACTACCGGCTGACGCAGATCGCCTCCGGGGACGGGTATCGCTTCACCCGGGATCCGGTCAGCTTCTCGGTTTCCGACGCCGGCCTGATCGACGGATCCCCCACGGCGTCCGCCACGGTGACCAACCGGATCCTCCGCGTGTCCGTGCAGGCCATCAACCTGCTGCTGAAGACCCCGGCCAAGGAGATCCCGCTGACGCTGCTGGACGCCTCCGGCAAGGAGATCGATTCCTGGACGGACACCGGCTCCGCCAGGACCTTTACCGGCCTGTCCGAGGGGATCTATACCCTGAAGGCGGAAGGCCTGATGGAGACCACCGAAACCTTTGAGGTGAAGGACACCGCGTCCATTCAGAAGGTCACCGTTTCGCCGCTGACCTCGGAGGGACTCTTTGTGCTGGTGGTGGTGCTGGGGATCGGCGCCGCGATCCTGCTGCTGGGGGCGGTGGGCATCCGGTGGCTGAAAAAGCATGCCGGGAAACCGAACGGGGCTTCGTAACGCGATGATCTGAATTTTGCGGGAAAGGAGGAAGTACAGTGCAGGACGGCTCTTTCCAGCTGCGGGTGGAGGATGTGCTCCGCGCCATTCTGAAGCAGCGCTATCTGATCATCATCATGACGCTGGTCGGCATGGTGGCCGGCGGCGTACTGACCTTTGCGGCGTACATGCAGGGCGAGCTGAACCAGTATTACCGGCTGAAGGCCTCCATTGCCGTATCCATGCAGACCGGAGACGGTGACTATGCTTCCTCCGGAAAAACCAATCCCGTGCTTTCCGACGTGCAGATGGCCAACCAGATCATGGAATCGGTGGTCTACGTGCTGAACAGCGATCTGCTGGCGGAGCGCGCTGCCGCTCTGGTGAAGACCGTGGACTGTGACGCGGCCGATATTGCGGACGCGCTGTCCGTCAGCCGCGTGGATGAGACGCTGATCGCGGAGCTTTCCCTGACCTGGGATACCGTGGATGAAGGGACGGTCGTGCTGAACGCGGTGCTGGACGCCGTGCCGGGCGTGCTGCAGGAGACCTTCCAGATCGGCGGCATTTCCGTGGTGACCCAGCCGCACATGACGGCCTCCTACGGCGGGTCCATCAACAAGATGCTGTTCCTGCTGATTGCCGCGCTGGGCATGTTCGGCGGCGTCGGCATTGCGGTGCTGCAGCTGTTTATTGCGCCCACCCTGATGGATATCCGCGATGTGGAAAACAAGTATGGCCTGAATGTGCTGGGTGAGATCCCGCTGGAAAACGGCTATTTTGATAAAAAGCTGGACCTGCTGGCGGAGGCCGAGAACCGCGGCAGCGTGATCGCCGAGTGCTACTCCTCCTGCGCCCATATCCTGCGGAACCAGCTGGGCGTGGGCAACGAGCATGTCTGCGTGTATGTGACCTCCTCCATCCACGGGGAGGGAAAGACCCTGGCCGCGGCCTATCTCGGAGCGAACCTGGCTTCCATGGAAAAGCGGGTCCTGCTGATCGATTTCGATACCAAGAAGCCGACCCTGGGCAGCCTGTTCCTGCCGGAGGTGCTGTATGAGCATTCCGTGAACGCGCTGTACCGCGGCGATATCGAGCTGGTGGACGCGCTGGTCCCGATCAACGGCTTCCTGGATATCCTGCCGGCGGTGCTGGAGCGGAACCCCATCCCGCTGGACAACGCCATCTTTGAGATGGTCCGGCAGCTGAAGGAACGCTACGATATCATCATTATCGATACGGAGCCCGTGGGCCTTTCCTCCAACACCATGAACCTGAACTCGGTGGCCGATACCGCACTGTTCGTCCTGCGCTATGACTATACCAGCAATTCCGAGATCCGGAATGCCCTGGGCAGGCTGGACAAATCCGGTATCCAGGTCCTCGGCTGTGTGGTGAACGCCATCCAGTCCCTGGATTCGCTTCTGGGCAAGACCGACAAGAAAAAGAGCACCGCCAAGGCTTCCCAACCTCGCCCTGTCGCGGCAGGGGAGCCGGAGAAGCCCGCGCCGTCGTTCGAGAAGCCAGAGGCCATCTTCCAGCCGGAGTACGCCGAAAAGACAGAGAACGTGATCCGGCCCGATGAGGACGTGCAGCTGCCGCCCATCTCGCTGGAGGCGGTATCCGACCACACCGCCACGGACGAGGAACGCAAGGAGCTGAATGAGGTCCTGCAGGACCAGAAGCCGTAAGCTCCCGGAAGGAGAAAGACATTATGGGTTTGACGCTGAGCATCATCCTGCTGCTGCTGGGGTATGCCTGGCTGGATCATACGCTGGCCAAATCAGTCACGGACCGGCGCTCCAAATGGGTGCTGGCGGTCCTCCTGCTGTTCATCTACGGAGGCATGGCTGCGCTGCTGCTTGTGGTGCTCGGGATGCTCGGGCTGCTGGACAACGGCTCGCTGGTGATCACTGTCAGTGCGGGACTGGTGTCCCTGGTCGGCGTGGGGGTCTTCCTTTCCCGGCATGGACAGTCGCTGAGCGTTCCCGTGCTGGGGCTGCTGGCGGTGTATCTGGTGGGCGTGATCGTTCTGTGCGTGTTTTCCCGCATTGGGGAGGTGCAGACGGATGTGAACGGGAACGCCTTCCTGTCCTTCCGTCAGGCCATCAGTCAAGGCTCCCTGGCCCCGCTGACGCACTTTTTCCTGAACATGCTTTTGTTTGTTCCCATCGGTGTGCTGGTCCCTCTTTCCTGCAAGGGATATCCCTTCCGGCTGTACCATGTGGCGCTGCCCGCCGTGCTGCTGTCCACCGGCATCGAATGCGTCCAGCTGTTTTTCCGGCTGGGGACCTGTGATATCGAGGACATCATCGCCAACGTGCTGGGCGCCCTGCTCGGCTTTGCGCTGCTGAAGGGCTTTGTCCGGATGGAAAGCTGACTTCTGAGGAGGTGTCTGCTGTGCCGCGCATCAGTGTCATCGTCCCCGTTTATAATGGGGAAAAGTATCTGAAGCCCTGCATCGATTCGGTGCTTGCGCAAACGTTTACGGACTTTGAGCTGCTGGCAGTGAATGACGGCAGCAAGGACGGCTCCCCGGCGATCCTGGAGGAATATGCGCGGAAGGATGCCCGCGTCCGCGTCATTTCCCAGGAGAACGCCGGTGTCAGCGCCGCCAGGAACCATGCCCTGGAGGAGGCCTCCGGAGAGTATCTGGCCTTTATCGACGCGGACGACTGGCTGGAGCCGGACGCCCTGGCGGCAGCCCAGGCGATCCTGGAAAAGGAGCGGCCGGACGTCTGGCTGTGGAACAGCGTGCTGGAATATCCGGACCATCAGCAGCGTCTTGCCTATGAAAACACGGACCGGCTGATCGGTGAAGCGCAGGAGCTGCTGGACATGCGCTGGTGCATGTTCACCGAGTTCGACAAAAACGGAAAGCGCTTTTTCGGAAGCCGCAACGTCTGGGCCAAGTTTATCCGGCGGGAGCTGGTGGAGAAGGGCCGCATCCGCTTTGATGAGCAGCTGCGCCTCCACGAGGATACTCTCTTCATGCTGGAGGTCTACGAAAAAGCGCGGAGCCTGTACATCACCAATGATTACTGGTATCACCACCGGCTGGAAGCGGGCTCGGTGACCAGCCGCTACGCCCCCTATGCGGTCAGGAACAACGCCGAGGCCGCGCTGCGGATGGCGGAGTTCCTGCGGGAAAACCGCAAGGGCGCGGATTATGAGGATTTCTTCAAGGGCATCCTGGTCTTCTGGCTGCTTCAGGACTTTGACCTGTATGTCTTCCATCAGCAGAATCCGATGTCCTCCGGGGAGAAATACAGGCTTGCCCGGGAGATCCTGGACAGCGAGCCCTTTGCCTCGGCCTTCAGGGAATCTCCCCGCGGCGCCCTGGTCATCCGCTCCAAGCGGATCTATATCTGGCTGGCACGGCACAGGCTGGTGCACCTGTTGGCCGCGTATAACCGGCTGTTCAAATGGGCCCGGACGATGCGGACAAAATTCCTTGTGCGGCGGTGAACGCCGGAAGGAGGAACAGGATGACTTCCGGAATCGATTTCGTCTTGCTGTGGGTGGACGGCTCGGATGAGCGGTGGCTGGCAAAGAAGAATGCCTGCCTGGTCAGCACGGGCAGAAAGGCCATGGACAACACCAGCTCCCGCTACCGGGACTGGGGGATGCTGCCCTTCTGGTTCCGCAGTGTGGAGCAGTACGCGCCCTGGGTGGATCATATCTTCGTGATCACCGATCATCAGGCACCGGCCTGGCTGAGACAGGAGCATCCGAAGCTGCGCTTTGTGAATCATGAGGAGTTTATTCCCCAGGCTTTCCTGCCGACCTTCTGCAGCTATGTGATCGAGATGAACCTCCATCGCGTTCCGGAGCTCAGTGAGCGGTTCGTGCTGTTCAACGATGATATGTTTCTGAACGCGCCCGCTCAGCCGGAGGATTTCTTCCGGAACGGCCTGCCCTGCTATACCTACTGCGAGGAGGAACGCTACCAGAATAACTTTTCCGCTTATAATTACAACATGTTCAACGGCATCGTGCTGGCCAACCGGTATCACAGCAAAAAAACGCTTCGCAGGCATCACTTGGGCAAAATGCTCCACCCCTCCTACGGCTGGAAGAGCAATCTGAAGAACCTGCGCTTCCTGTTCTGCGACAGCTTCCTGCGGTTCCGGGACTATCACAACGCGTATGCCCTGCGGAAATCCACGCTTGCCGAGCTGTGGGAAAAGGAGCCGGACTATATGGCGGAGATGTGCAGCCATCATTTCCGGGGGTATGACGGCGTCAACCCGTACGGCGCCATTGCCTGGGAGCTGTCCCGGGGCAGCTTTGCGCCGGTCGGCTTCAAGGGTGCCTATTATAACCTTCTGCATGAAAATCAGCCGCAGTGGGAGAAGGAGATCCGGGAAGGCGGGCACGCGATCATGTGCCTGAACGATCCGGACAACGCGGACTTTGACGGGCTGCAGCCGGTGGTGCTCTCCGCCTTCCGGCAGCGCTATCCTTCCCCCTCCTCCTTTGAGCAGGAAACCCTGTAACAAACCGCGTCGGATACGGAGAATGCCATGGAGTACAGTATCAGTCGGAATCCAACCCGGGATATGACCCGGGACACCATGATCGTCTTTGTCTTCCTGGTGACCATCGGCTTTCCGGGCAACCTGGAGCTGATCATCGGCTCCTCTGTCGGCATGCTGCTGGAATACGGGGCCTTTGTGGCGGAAATGGCGGTGATGGTGATCTACAGCGGAGACAATCTGCTGGACTTCAAGATCATCCAGGTCAAACGGCAGAACGTCGTTATTTACCTGACGATCCTGCTGATCTTTACGGAGACCATCGCGGTGGCCAATGAAAAGGCCGCCTCCTTCATCACGGTGTTCCGCTTTGCCATCCTGGCGCTGTTCGGCTTGTGGATGTCGGACCACTTCGATCTGGAGGCGGTGCTGAAATATATCCTGACGGCCCAGCTGCTTTATGTATTCTTCACCTTTGTTTTCCTGGCGCTCAAGCCCGGCAGCGCCTTCTATTCCACCGGCTCCGCCAGCAACGCCCTGCGCGGACTGGAAGCGACCAAAAACACCTGCGGCTCCCATTTTTCCTGCTTTATTATTCTGGAGTCCCTGTACCTGAAGATCAAGGCGGACAAAAAGGCTTACATCCATCCGTATTATATCCTCTTCCTGGTGCTGCAGTTCATGCTGCTGCTGCTCTGCAAGGCGACCGGCTCCATCATCTGCGCGGCGATCGCGTTGTTCTTCATCTTCCGCCTGTCGGGGCACAGGATCCCCATCGGCTGGATCTATTGCCTGGTGAACGTGGGCTGGATCCTGTTTGCGCTGTATATGCTGCCGCTGATCGCACCGTTGCTGGAGGCTGTGGGCAAGGACGCGACCCTGACCGGCCGTACCGACATCTGGAACGCGGCGGTCACGCTGATGATGAGCCGCAATACCTTTACCGGCTTCGGCTTTGGACGGTTCTGGGTGGAGCCGCAAAGCTACACGCTCATTCAAAGCATGTTCAACGAGAACGCCTTCTGGGCCAACGTGACCGCCGGTGCCCATAATATGCTGCTGGAGCTGTGGCTCAATATCGGGATCCTGGGTATCGCGCTGATGTTCCTGATGATCATTGTATCCACGAGGAAGATCCGGGAGCTCAAAGCGGGTCCCTACCTTTTCATCACCTGTATGCTGTTCTATCTGCTCATCAGCGGACTGACCGAGCGTATCTTCAGCAACAGTGACTACAAGACGCTGCTGTTCTTCTACGCCATGGCCCTGGGCTGTGACCGGCCGGTCAAGCAGGACCATCTCTTCTCCTGGCAGCGGGAGCGTCTGGCGGCTCTGGAAGCCCAGAGGCAGCAGGAGAGCGCGTAACCGGGGATCATACCGCAAGGAGGGTCATCCATGAAACGGAACAAGGTCACACTGCTGAACATGTCCACCGGATTGCTGCTGCAGCTGTGTACGGTGATCAGCGGCTTCATTCTGCCCCGCCTGATCCTGTCCTATTTCGGCTCGGACGTGAATGGCCTGGTCACCTCCCTGAACCAGTTCCTTGCGTATATCTCCCTGGTGGAGGGCGGCATCAGCGGCGTCATCATGGCCAACCTGTATAAGCCGCTGGTGCAGCAGGACGACGCCAAGATCTCCGCGGTGATGGCCAGCGCCAACCGGTTCTACAAGCGGGTGGGCTTTGTCTTTATCATATACGCGCTGATCCTCGCCGTGGTCTATCCGCTGATCTTCAACACCGGCTTTTCCTTCCTGTACGTGGCTTCCCTGACGCTGATCCTTTCCATCACCAAGGTCATTCAGTATATGTTCTCCCTGACCATGAAGACGCTGCTGCGGGCGGACAAGAAAAACTATATCGTTTCGCTGTCCCAGGTCGTCATCGTGATCCTGAACCTGATCCTGGCGTATCTTTCCCTGAAGCTCTATCCCGATATCCATGTGCTGAAGCTGATCTCCTGCTCCCTGTTCGTGATCCAGCCGATCCTCTATTCCCGCTACGTGCGCAGGCATTACGCCATCGACTGGAAGGCAAAGCCGGATGACAAGCTGATCAGGGAGCGCTGGAACGGGTTCGCCATCAATGTGGCGGCGTTCATCCACAACAGCACGGATGTCACCCTGCTGACCATCTTCACATCCCTGAAGACCGTGTCCGTCTACAGCGTGTACGCCCTGGTCAGCAGCGGTCTGAAGGAGCTGGTGAATGCCTGCCTGACCGGTATCGACAACGCGGTGGGCCATGCCTATGCCAAGGAAAACTGGAAGGAGCTCCACCAGAAGCTGGATCTCTACGAGTACATCGTCTTTCTGCTGGTGACGCTGCTCTTTACCGTGGGCTGCCTGCTGATCACGCCCTTCATCACGATCTACACCAAGGGCGTGACGGACGCGGACTACTACCAGCCGGTATTCGGCTATCTGCTGCTGCTGGCGGAGGCCATCCACCTGGTGAAGGTGCCGCATCTGAACCTGGCGTATGTGGCCAACAAGTTCCGGGAGATCACCCGCCCGGCGTTCATTGAGTCCTTCCTGAATATTGCGGTATCCATCGTGCTGGTGCAGTTCATGGGGCTGACGGGCGTGGCCATCGGCACCGTGGTCGGCATGTCCTACCGGTCGGCCTTCCATGTTTACTATACCAGCAAGATCATTCCGGACCGGCCGCAGCGGATCTTCTATACCAAGCTCTGCATTTTTGCGGCAACGGCCCTGGCAGCCTATTTCCTGTGTTCCACGCTGATCCCCTTTACCTCCTATACCATCGGGAACTGGGTGCTGCACGGCATCCTCTATGGGATCATCACCGGCGGCTGCATCGGGGTGGTCACCCTTCTTTGCTTCCGGAAGGAGCTGGGGTATCTGCTGAGCTACCTTGGCATCAGGAAATAAACAGGCATTGTGAAAGGGGCGACGGATCATGAAGCTGGGCATTCTCGCTTCCATCTTCGGCGGCTTTGGCGTCAAGGGCTATTACAACGCGCAGGAGATCGGCCTCGGAAGGGCACTGGCGGAAGCCGGCCATCAGGTGACGGTCTATAAGCTGGTGGACCTGAAGAACGAGCCGCCCAAGGATACGGCGGAAGGGAACCTGTCCGTGCGTTACATCCCGGCACGAAACCTGGGCATCCACGGCCTGGTGGATCCCTCGGTGCTGGACCCCGGGCTGGACGCGCTGATCTTCTTTGCCGATACGCAGCTCTCTGTGCCCGCCGTGGACCGCTGGTGCCGTCGGACAGGGGTCACGCTGCTTCCCTATATCGGCGTGACCGAAAGCCATTCCGGCAGCGGCTGGAAGCGGAAGCTGATGGACAGCCTGTTCGGCCGCAACCTGAAGGTCTTCCGGCGCCGCAGCTGCCTGGCCAAGAATCCGGACATCGTCCGCCGGCTGCAGGGAATGGGCGTGAAGCAGGTCACCTTTGCCCCGGTCGGTGTGGACCTGGAGCTGCTGAACGCCGACTATGCCTCCGCCGATCCTGTCTCGCTGAAGGAAAAGTACGGCTTCGCGGCGGACCGGCACGTGCTGCTGTATATCGGCAGACTGGAGGATGAGAAGCGTCCGCTGGCTTTGATCTCCATGTTTGACGCGCTGTACAAACAGGACAGCAGCTACGAGCTGCTGATCGTGGGCCGCGGCTATCTGTATCAGGCCATGATGGAGGAGATCGCGAAGCGGGGGCTCGGAGAGGCGGTCCATTACATTGAGCGGCTGCCCAACAAGGAGATCTGGCAGCTGTACCGCATGGCCGATGCCTTTGTCAACATGAACGACCGGGAGATCTTCGGCATGGTGCTGCTGGAATCCATGTATTACGAGTGCCGGGTGGTGGCCTTCCACGCGCCGGGGCCGGACTACATTATTGAAAATCATGTATCCGGCGAGCTGGTGAGCTCGGAGGAGGAGATGGTGCGGCGTCTGCTGACGCCCACGCCGGAGCAGGGCCCCGCGGGGCATCGCCGTGTGCTGGAAAAGCTCACCTGGCGCACCACGGCGGAGATCATGGCCAACGCCGCCGCCCGGGAATTGTCCGCAAAGAAAAGCTGAAGGGGGAGGGTGCACGATGAAAATTGCGATGATCGGCCACAAAGCCCTGCCTTCCCGTATTGGCGGCATCGAGGTGGTGGTCACGGAGCTGGCGACCATCATGGCGGCCAAGGGACATGAGGTGATCGCCTACAACCGCTGGCGCAAGGGCGAGGACCATGAGGAGACGGAGAACGACACCTATGAGGGCGTGCAGCTGCGCCGGGTATCCTCTCCGCAGATCCCGGGCATCAACGCGGCGGTCTCGGCCTTTACGGCTGCCCGGGCCGCCGCGAGGGAGAAGCCGGACGTGATCCATTTCCACGCGGAGGGCCCCGCCATCGCCAGTGCACTGGCGCACCGGAAGGGGATCCCGGTGGTGGTCACGGTCCATGGGCTGGACTGGCAGCGCAGGAAATGGGGCGCCTTTGCCCGGAGCTTCCTGCGATTGGCCGAAAGGACCTTTGTGAAGTATGCCGATGAGATCATCGTGCTTTCACCCGGCAATGAGGACTATTTCCGGAAGACCTATGGCCGGGAGACCGTCCGCATCCCCAATGGCATCCGCCGCATGGAGGAGCTTGCGCCCCATGCCATCCGGGAAAAGTGGGGGCTGGAGCGGGACGGCTATGTGCTGTTCCTGGCCCGGATCACCCCGGAGAAGGGCCTGGAATACCTGATCCGTGCCTTCAGCCGCATTCAGACGGACAAGAAGCTGGTGATCGCCGGCCCGGCGGACAATGAAGCGTATTATGAAGAAATGAAGAAGCTGGCCGCCGGCGATCCGAGGATCCTCTTTACCGGGTTCGTCAGCGGCGATCCGCAGAAGGAGCTGTACGGCAACTGCTGCTGCTACTGCCTGCCCAGCGAGCTGGAGGGCATGCCCCTCACGCTTTTGGAGGCGCTCTCCTCCGGCAGCCGCTGCCTGGTCTCGGATATCCCCGAGAATACGGGGGTCGCGCCGGGCTTCCTGCATGTGTTTCCCTCCAAGGACGCGGAGGCGCTGCAGGAATCGCTGACTTCGCTGCTGAATATGGAAAGGGATCCGGCGGAGCGGGAGAAGCAGATCGCCTTCATTGAGGAAAGGTACAGCTGGCAGGATGTGGCGGACAGGACGATCGCCGTCTATGAGCAGGCCATCCGGAAGCACAGATCCGCAAAATAAAAACCGATATTTGAAAAGGGAAGCGTGATGCCTTATGAAATTCAAACGGTTATTGCTCTACGCGGGACTGACCAAGGAAGAGTATGACGCCATCAAGCCGGAGATCCGGGAGCAGAACCGGAAGAACCTGTGCGTCTATACCCTGGTCGTCATGCTGATGCTGCTCCTGATGATCGCTGCCGGCAGCTTTGTGCTGACCCTGGCCCGCAACCGGACGGCTTATGCGTACAGCGTTGTGGCCTTCTTCCTGACTTACCTGCTTGCGCGCTTTGGGCGGGGCTGGGCCATCAGCCTGGCGGTCTACGTTTTCTCGGCGGTGGCGCTCTTCTTTGGCATCGCGATGGGCACGCTGGTGGATCCGGACCAGGCCACCAGCATCTATACGGCGCTGCTGTTTGCCGTGCCGCTGCTGTTCACGGACCGCCCGCTGAAGATGAATGTCACCACCGCGGGCAGCCTGGTCCTGTATTTCATCCTTGCCCATTTCACGCAGACCCATGCCATGCTGGTCTATAACGCGACGAACCTGATCCCCATCGGGATCCTGAGCCTGATCGCCTGCAGCTATATGATGAGCATCAAGGCGGACCGCCTGACCGTGCGGCATGAGAACGAGTACCTGCTGAATTCCATCCGCCCGATGGATCATGCCATCGGCAAGAACAACCTGAACAGCGTGGTCAATCTGGTGCAGGTCATGATGACCTTCCACTCCGATGAATCCCTGCTGCACTGCAAGCGCGTGAAGGAGTATTCCAAGCTGCTCTGCAACGCCTATAACACCCTGCATCCGGACAAGCAGATCTCCCGTGAGAATATCGAGCAGATCGGCGTCGGCGCACAGCTGCATGATATCGGCAAGATCTACATCCCCGATGAGATCCTGCACAAGAAGGATACCCTCACCGAGGAGGAGCGGGAGACCATCAAGAACCATACCACCATCGGCGCCCGCCTGATCGACTACGTGACGGAGATCTGCGGGATCAGCTCTCCCATCATGCACAACATTGTGCTCTATCACCATGAGCGCTGGGATGGGGCGGGCTATCCGGAGCAGCTGTCCGGGGACAAGATCCCGCTGGAGGCCCAGCTGGTGGGCCTTGCCGAGGTTTATGACGCCCTGACCGCCAATAACTACAGCCAGGTGCGTTCCCATGACGAGACCATGGCCATGATCCGGGACGGCAAGTGCGGCGTCTTCGGCCCGGAGATCCTGAACTGCCTGCAAACGGCAGAGCCCGGCTTCCGTACCCTGCTGGATGAGCACAAGGACGAGGAGCGCGTGGATCTGCTGAGCCGCGTGACCAGCCATCACTCCAAGGCCTACTGGTATTTCAAGCGGCTGTTTGATATCGTCGCTTCCCTGTGCGGCCTCATCGTGCTGTCCCCTGTCTTCCTGCTGGTGGCCCTCTGGATCAAGATCGATGATCCCAAGAGCCCGGTCATCTTCAAGCAGACCCGCCTGGGACGCCACAAGAAGCCCTTCCAGATGTACAAGTTCCGCACCATGGTGCCCAATGCCGAGGCGCTGCTGAAGGAGCTGCAGAAGGAGAACGAAAAGGACGGCCCCGTCTTCAAGATCAAGAAGGATCCGCGCATTACCAAGCCCGGACACTTCCTGCGGAAGACCAGCCTGGACGAGCTGCCGCAGCTGGTCAACATCCTCAAGGGCGAAATGTCCGTGGTCGGTCCCCGGCCGCCGCTGCCTTCCGAGGTGGAAAAGTACAGCCGCTATCATGAGATGCGCCTGAGCGTTACGCCCGGCCTGACCTGCTTGTGGCAGGCCTCCGAATCCCGGGATGATGTGCCCTTCGAAAAGTGGATGGACATGGACGTGGCCTACATCGGCACCCGTGGCATGCGGACGGATATCAAGATCATCATGAAGACGGTGTTGAGCGTGCTGAAGGGCAGCGGACACTGATCCCCGGAGACCGGGATAAGCGATCAAAACAAGAAAAACCGACAACAGAAAACGGAGACCTGCCATCGGTGTGACAGGTCTCCGCTCTTTGCATGTGGAAAAAATCATTCAGGCGAACAGTTCCTTAACCATCCGCTCCACTAAAATCACTTGGAAGGAACAGCTGGCCCGCGGGTACCGGCGATTTTATCGCCCGGAGGCACCGGTCAAGAATCAATGAAGAATAAGGATGACGGACAGGCAAAAGCTTAGTGCGTATCTTCATCACCTCGTATATGTGATTCGATGCCTCTCCTTAGAAATCCTTTTGGTAACATTTTTGTAATATTTAACGCGCTTTCGTAAGCGATTGCTCCAGAGGTCTTCGACAAGGATTTGCCAACGGCCCGGGAATGTGCTATACTATTCAAGGCTATGCCCATGAAACGGAGGTCGGTTCCGGATGAAGGATATCTTTTTGATCGTGGATGGCAATTCCCTGATGCACAGGGCTTTTCACGCGCTGCCGCTGATGGACGCGGACGGGGTGTATACCAACGCGATCCACGGTTTTCTGGCCATGCTGATCAAGGTCATCCGGGAGGAGCAGGTGCGCTATCTGGCGGTCTGCTTTGACGAGCACGGTCCCACCTTCCGGCATACCGCCTATGCGGATTACAAGGCCGGGCGGGCGGCAACGCCTCCGGAGCTGCGGCAGCAGTTTGATACTGTGCGCACCCTGCTGGACGAGATGGGCATTGCCCGTTACGGTCTGTTGGGCTGGGAGGCGGACGATCTGCTGGGTACCCTGTCCCGGCTGGGGGCGGAGGCCGGCGTGACGCCGCTGCTGCTGACCGGCGACCGGGATGCGCTGCAGCTGGTGGGCCACGGTACGGAGCTGATGTTCACCCGCAAGGGCATTTCCGAGACCATCCGCTTTACCCCGGCGAAGGTGTATGAGGAATACGGCTTCAACCCGGAGCAGGTGACCGACTGGAAGGGCCTGGCGGGAGACAGCAGCGACAACATCCCCGGCATTGCGGGCATCGGCGACAAGACCGCCGTGAAGCTCCTGCAGAAGTACGGCACCCTGGAGAACGTGCTGGCCCACGCGGGGGAGGAGAAGGGCAAGCTCTCCGAGAAGCTGACCCTGGGGGCGGACACGGCCCGCATGTGCAAGGAGCTGGCCACCATCCGCCGGGACGCTCCGGTGACCTTCAGCCTGAACGCCTGCCGTCTGCCGGATCTGAAGGCGGCCATCCCCGCGCTGAAGAAGCTGCAGCTGAACCAGATCATCCGCCGGCTGAGCGATGAGAACCCTGCACCCAATGCCGCGGCGGCGCCTACTTTGGTGACGGCGGCGGAGGTCCCCGCGCCGGTATTGCTGCCCTTCGGGGAGCCGGAGACAGCGGAGACCGCGGAGCAGGTGACGGCCTGGCTTGCAAAGGTGCCGGAGAGCGGCTATCCTTTGAGCCTGTATATCGGAGAGAGCGAGATCAGCCTTTCCCGGCAGGACGGGCAATGGCTGCGGGCGGCGCTGGGCGGCGATCTGCTGCTGCCGGGCATGGATCCCATGGAGCTGCTGGCTGTGCTGGCGCCCTCCCTGGCGGCCCATCCCGCCCAGGTGCATGACGGCAAGCAGCTGCTGCACCGGATGAAGCGGTTCGGCCTGCCGCTGCCGGAAAGCTTTGCCTGGGATATGATGTTGGGCGCCTACCTGCTGAATCCCCAGGAGAAAAGCTATTCCCAAAGCGCTCTGCTGGCGGCGGCCGGTCTGCCGGAGGATGCCCGGGGCCTGTGCAGCCTGTGCCGCTGGCAGCGGGAGCGGGTGGAGGCGGACGGCATGCTGCCCCTGATGACCGACGTGGAGCTGCCGCTGTCCATGACGCTGTGGCGCATGGAGGACGTGGGCTTCCGCGTGGACGTGGACTTCCTGCGGGGACTGGGGACGGAATGGACGGCGGAGATCGAGCGGCTGCGGCAGAGCGTGTTCAAGGCCTGCGGCACGGCGCCCTTCAATCTGAACAGCACCCAACAGCTGGGCGATGTGCTGTTTGAGCAGCTGCATCTGCCTCATGGCAAAAAGACCAGCAGGGGCTATTCCACCTCGGTGGAGGTACTGGAGGGCCTGCGGGACATTGCCCCGGAGATCATCGAGCCGCTGCTGAAGTACCGCCAGCTGGTGAAGCTGCAGGGCACCTACATTGAAGGCCTGCAGCGGCTGACGGAGCCGGGCGGCCGGGTGCACTCCCACTTCGACCAGGTGGCCACGGCGACGGGACGCATCTCCTCCTCGGAGCCCAACCTGCAGAACATTCCCGTGCGCACGGACCTGGGCAAGGAGATCCGGCGCGCCTTCCTGCCCCGGGAGGGCTGGGTGCTGCTGGACGCGGACTACAGCCAGATCGAGCTGCGGCTGATGGCCCATTTCTCCGGGGACGCGACGCTGCAGGAGGCCTTCCGCAACGGCGAGGATATCCATGCCCGCACGGCCAGCGGCATCTTTGACGTGCCCCTGGAGGAGGTCACGCCGACCCTGCGCTCCAGGGCCAAGGCGGTGAACTTCGGTATCATCTACGGCATCTCCGGCTTTGGCCTGGCCCGGAACACCGGCGTGACCCAGGCGGAGGCCCGGAGCTTCATCAACCAGTACTTCGCCCGGTATCCCGGGGTGCGCCGCTTCATGGATGAGGCGGCGGAGCAGGGCGCGCAGAACGGCTATGCCATCACCCTGATGGGCCGCCGGCGTTATCTGCCGGAGCTGCAGAGCGACAAGCAGATGGTGCGGGAATTCGGCAAGCGGGCCGCCATGAACACGCCCATCCAGGGCACGGCGGCGGACATCATCAAGCTGGCCATGGTGCGGGTGGATGAGGCACTGCGCCGGGAAGGCATGCGGAGCCGGCTGATCCTGCAGGTGCATGACGAGCTGCTGCTGGAATGCCCACCGGAGGAGGCGGACCACGCGGCGGAGCTGCTGCGGCGCTGCATGGAGGAGGTCATCACCCTGCGGGTGCCTTTGGTGGCGGAGGTGCACAGCGGCCTGAACTGGGCGGAGGCCAAATGAGAAGCTCGCTCAGACTTTCCCCGGGCTGCCTGCTGCAGCTGCTGGCGGGCAGCCTGATCCAGGCACTGGGACTGTGCAATATCCACGCCTGGGCGGATATCACCGAGGGCGGGGTGCTGGGGCTGACGCTGCTGGCGCAGCACTGGACCGGGCTGTCCCCGGCTGTTTCCAGCTTTGTGCTGAACGCCCTGTGCTTCCTGTTCGGCTGGCGGATGCTGGGGCGGCGGTTCCTGCTGTGCTCGGCCATCGCCTGCGGCAGCTATTCCCTGTTCTATGCGCTGCTGGAGCCCTTTGCGCCGCTGTGGCCGGTGCTACTCGGCCATCCGGCACTGGCAGCGGTCAGCGGGGCGGTATTCATCGGCGTGGGCGCGGGCCTGAGCGTACGGGCCGGGGGCGCGCTCTCCGGGGATGACGCGGTGGCCATGGCCCTGTCCGACCGGCTGCGGCTGGGCATCCAGTGGATCTACCTGATCTCCGATGTGACGGTGCTGCTGCTGTCCCTGACCTATATTCCGGTGGAGCGCATCCTGTGGTCGCTGCTGACGGTGGTGCTCTCCGGGCAGATCATCGGGCTGCTGCAGCCATCAAAGAAAGGAAGGACGCAGGCATGCGGCGAGGAGACTACCTGAAGCGTCACGGCCTGCGCTGGCCCCTGCGGCGGATGCTGGAAAAAACGGCGGAGCGATGCTTCGGCACCCTGGACCGCAGCCCGCTGCTGCAGCCGGTAAACCTCAAAGAGACGGCTCCGAAGGTTTCCAAAGGGCGATCGGAAAGCCCTTTGGTCGCGCCTGCAGGCGCGAAATCCCCTGTTGAAATGCCGCCATTTGAGGAGCCGCTGATCAGCCTGCTGATCCCGGTATACAACACGAGGCCGGAATGGCTGCGGGCCCTGGCGGATGCCCTGCTGGGGCAGACCTGGCCCCGCTGGGAGGCCTGCCTCTACGACGGCGGCAGCACCCGGGCGGAGACCAGGCAAACGCTGCGGACGCTGGAAGGGGAGGACGCCCGGTTCCGGGTATGCCCCGGGACGGAGAACGAGGGCATCAGCGGCAATACCAACCGGGCGGCGGCTATGGCCCGGGGCGGGTATTTTGCCCTTTGCGACCATGACGATCTGCTGGCGCCGGACGCCCTGGCCTGTATGGCGGAGGCCATCCGGCGCACCGGGGCGGAGCTGCTCTATTCCGATGAGGACCGGCTGCAGGGAGGACATCATCTGGACGCCCACCTGAAGCCGGACTGGAGCCCGGACAATCTGTGCTCCGCCCATTACTGCTGTCACCTGACGGTGCTGTCCCGAAGCCTGTGGGAACGGGTGGGCGGACTGCGGCCGGCCTTTGACGGCAGTCAGGACCACGACCTGTTCCTGCGCTGCAGCGAGCGGACGGCGCCCATCGTGCATGTGCCGCGCATCCTGTACCATTGGCGCAACACCGGCACCAGCATGAGCCACCGGCAGCTGGACCGCTGCCTGAATGCCTCCGCCCGGGCGGTGGAGGAGCATATGGCGCGGCTGGGCTATCCCGGCACCGCGGAGCCGGAGGGGGAGATCATCCGTCCCCACTGGCCGCTGCGTCTGCCGGTGACCGTGGAGGCACTCATCACGGCACGGACGCCCGAGGAGGCCGCTGCCTGCGCGGCAACGCTCCACGCGGCGGAAGGTATGGCGCTGCAATGTACTCCGCTGGTGGGCGCGGACTGCAAGGGGCAGCTGGACCGCGCGGCTCCGGCCTCCACGGCAGATTTGCTGCTGCTGCTGGACGCGGACATCCGCCCGAAAGGGGAGGACTTCCTGAGGGAAGCCGCGTCCCTGGCCCAGCGGGACTTTACCGGGCTGGTATTTCCCACGGTGACCGACCGCCGGGGCCGCATCCTGCATGCCGGGTATGCCCTTATGGCGGACGGCCGGGTGCTTCCGCGCAACCGCGGGCTGCTCCAGCGCGCCGGCGGCCGGAACATGCAGGAGCTGTACAATCATAACGTATCCGCCGGCAGCACCCGCTGCTGCATGCTGAAGCGCAGCCTGTACCGTCCCATGACCGGTCAGGGCGACGCAGCCTGGTGCCTGGGCATCCCCGGCTACCACGTGACAGCCCCCTGGGCAGGCTGCACGGCGGAGACATGGAGCGAGCCCACGGAGACGCTGACGCCCCCGGTGCGGGATCCCTATCTGCACCCGGTGTACGCGGAGAAGAAAAGGGCGGACTTTACGAGATAAAGCCCTCTCAGTCGCTGCGGCGACAGCTCTCCCAAAGGGAGAGCCTAAGGGAAGAATGCCGGGATATCACTCCAAAGGCTCCCCCTTTGGGGGAGCTCCCGCGAAGCGGGTGAGAGGGCGGCTGCAGGAACTCCCTCAGTCAGCTTCGCTGACAGCTCCCTCGGAGAGGGAGCCTGGGAACGACCTCATCTGTCCGCTTCGCGGACACCTTCCCCTAAAGGGGAAGGCTTAGTTACTGGAGCTAAGTTACCAAAAGCCTTCCCCTTCAGGGGAAGGTGCTGAGCGCAGCGAAGCAGATGAGGTCACTCTCGGCTAAGCTGCTTAAGACCCCCGAAAGAGGAGAAAATATGTCCCCGATTCGTTTATTGACTGAGGAAGTCATCGGCAAGATCGCGGCCGGTGAGGTGGTGGAGCGCCCCGCGGCGGCCATCAAGGAAATGGTGGAGAACAGCCTGGACGCCGGAGCCAGCGCGGTGACGGTGGAGATCCGCGACGGCGGCATCTCCTATTTCCGCGTGACCGACAACGGCATGGGCATCCAGCAGACGGATATCCGCATGGCCTTTGAGCGCCATGCCACCAGCAAGATCACCAAATCCTCCGATCTGAACGCCATCGCTACCCTGGGCTTCCGCGGGGAGGCCCTGGCCAGCATCGCGGCGGTCAGCAGGGTGACCTGCACCACCCGCACCCATGAGGACCAGACCGGCATCAAGGTGGTCAACGAGGGCGGCGTGATCAAGTCCATCGAGGAGACCGCCTGTCCGGAGGGTACCACCTTTGTGGTGAAGGATCTTTTCTACAACACCCCCGTGCGGCTGAAGTTCCTGAAGAAGGCCACCACTGAGGCGGGCTTCGTGTCCGACCTGATGATGCGGCTGATCCTGTCCCGGCCGGATGTATCCTTCCGCTACATCAGCCAGGGCAAGGTGCTGTACCACTCCGCCGGAGACGGCAAGCTGGAGTCGGCGGTGTTCTCCATCTACGGCAGCGAGCTGCTGCGGAACATGCGCAAGGTGGAGGGCTGTGAGGCCGGCATGGTCATCAAGGGCTATGTGGGCATCGGCGAAAGCGGAAGAGGCAACCGCAATCACGAGAGCTTCTTCATCAACGGCCGCTACATGCGCTCCGGGCTGCTGTCCGCTGCCGTGGAGGAGGCCTGCCGGGAACGGGTGATGATCGGCAAATATCCCACCTGCGTGCTGCATATCACTATGCCCTATGAGGCGGTGGACGTGAACGTGCACCCCAACAAGCTGGAGGTACGCTTCCAGAATGAGCAGGCCGTGGGCGACGCGGTGATGCGCGCCGTGCTGGCGGGCATCGAGGACCGGGACGCCCTGGAGCGGCCCACGCAGCTGGTGCTGACGCCGGAAACGCCCGCGCCCGCCCCGGTGCAGGTGGCCCGCACCCAGGAGAGCGCCCCTGTGCTGGAGGTCTCCCCGAAGAAGAACGCGGAGCCTCAGCCTGCCGCGCCGGTGCCCACCCTGGTTACCGTGCAGCAGACCGTGCCGAGAGCCGCCATCCCCGCCATGCCGGAGGCCCCAAAAGCCCCATCCCTGGAGGAGCTGCCGGAGAGCCAGATGACCCACCGGGAGGGCGGCAGCGTGCTGCGGGAGCCCGGCGTGCGGCTGAGCGATTACTTCGCCGCCGTGCCGAAGCAGCCCGAGGAAAAGCCTGCCGCCGAAGCACCGGCGATCGAAAAGCCGCAGCCGGCCTCCAAACCGGAGCAGGTGGAGAGCTTCCTGCCGGAGCAGCCCCGGCCCATGAAGCTGATCGGTACGGTGTTCGATACCTATATCCTGATCGAGTATGAGGACCATCTGCTGATGATCGACCAGCACGCGGTACATGAGCGGCTGCTGTTCGACCGCTGGATGAAGCTCTACGATACCCAGCGGGCGGGCCAGGAGCTGCTGGTGCCGCTGGTGATGACCGCCAGCCACCGGGAGCAGCTGCTGCTGGAGGAGAACAAGGAGCTGCTGGAGCGCATCGGCCTGGTGACCGAGCCCTTCGGCGATCACGAGATCTCCATCCGCACGGTGCCCATGCTGCTGGGTGAGCCCCAGACGGAGGACTTCGTGCATGAGTTGCTGGCCCAGCTGGAATCCGAGCGGGGCACCGTGACCCTGGAGAAGCGCCGCGCGGCCATCCTGCAGACCGCCTGCAAGCACGCGGTGAAGGGCGGCGAGCGCCTGACCGAGGATGACCTGCGGGATCTGGTGAGCCGCATGGTGGACCAGAAGGTGACGCCCACCTGTCCCCACGGCCGGCCTTTGGTGGTGGCCCTGAGCCATACGGAGCTGGACAAGAAGTTCAGAAGGATACAGTGAGCATGAGTGACAGAACGACCTGCTGGGTGCTGGCAGGCCCCACCGCCAGCGGCAAGACGGACCTGAGCCTGCGCCTGGCGGAGAAGTACGGCTGCGAGATCGTGTGCATGGACTCCATGCAGATCTACCGGGGCATGGACATCGGCACCGCCAAGCCCACGGCGGAGGAGCAGGCCCGGGCACCGCACCATATGCTGGATGTGGCGGATCCCCGGGAGGCCTTCAGCGTGGCAAGGTACCAGGAGCTGGCTGAGGCATGCGTGCGGCAGATCCACGCGCGGGGACACCGGGCCCTGTTCGTGGGCGGCACCGGGTTTTACCTGCGGGCGCTGCGGCATCCCATGGCCATGGGAGAGGTACGGGGCGATGAGGCCCTGCGCCGGGAACTGGAGGCGCTGGCGGAAACGGAGGGCGGCCGGGAGCGGCTGCACCGGATGCTGGCGGCCGTGGACCCGGAGACAGCGGCCCGGCTGCACGAGAACGACGTGCGCAGGGCGGTGCGGGCCCTGGAGGTCTACCGTTTGACGGGGATCCCCTTCTCCCGGCAGCCTCAGAAAGAGGAAAAGTCGCCCTTTGATTACCGGGTGGTATGCCTGACCATGGACCGGGAGCGCCTGTACCGGCGCATTGAGCGGCGGGTGGACCGGATGCTGGAGGACGGACTGCTGCGGGAGGTGCGGGGCCTGCTGGACAGCGGTGTGCCTGCGGACTGCCAGGCCATGAAGGCCATCGGCTACAAGGAGCTGGTGCCTGTGCTGCGGGGGGAAGCCTCCCTGGAGCAGGCAGCGGCGGAGATCAAGCTGGGAACAAGACATTATGCCAAAAGACAGCTGACCTGGATGCGGAAGGAAGAGGACGTGCGCTGGATCGACAGTCTGGCGGCGGACGCCTTCGGGCAGGCAGAGCAATGGCTGATACAAGGAGAAGAAGCATGACGATCGAGGAACGGATCATTGCGGCGGAAGCCGGATTGAAGGATGTATTTGCGCGGATCGACGCGGTGGAGGAGAAGGGGACCCGCCGGGTGCTGGATGCCTTCCGGGCGAGGGAGGTCAGCTACCGGCACTTTGCCCCCACCACCGGCTACGGCTATGACGACATCGGCCGGGATACCCTGGAAAGAGTGTACGCCGACCTGTTTGGCACGGAGGCGGCGCTGGTGCGTCCGCAGATCGCCAGCGGCACCCATGCCCTCAGCCTGTGCCTGTTTGGCCTGACGCTGCCGGGAGATCATATCCTGAGTGCTACCGGCCGGCCTTATGACACGCTGGAGCAGATCATCGGCATCGGGGAGGACACGCCGGTGGGCTCCCTGAAGGAGATGGGCATCAGCTACAGCGACGTGCCCCTGGCGGCGGATGGCAGCATCGACCTGGCGGCGGTGGAGGCGGCCATCCGGCCCAACACCCGTCTGGTGATCGCCCAGCGCAGCCGCGGCTATGACTGGCGCCCCTCCCTGATGCCGGAGGCCTTTGCGCCCCTGGCGAAGCTGCTGCATGAGAAGCACCCCGGCGTGCGCCTGATGGTGGACAACTGCTACGGTGAATTCGTGTGCGAAAAGGAGCCCAGCCATTACGGCGCGGACGTGTGCGTGGGCAGCCTGATCAAGAATCCCGGCGGCGGCCTGGCCCCCACCGGCGGTTATGTGGTGGGGACCGCGGAGGCGGTGACCCGCATCGCGTACCGGCTGACGGCTCCCGGCATCGGCCGGGAGGTGGGCAGCTACGCGGCCAGCTATCAGCCCTTCTATCAGGGGCTGTTCATGGCGCCGCACACGGTGGCCCAGGCGCTGAAGACGGCCTGCCTGGCGGCCCGTGTGTTTGAGGAGCTGGGCATGGTGACCACCCCCGCGGCGGATGAGCCCCGGGCAGACATCATCCAGGCCATCCGCATGGAGACCCCCGAGCGCCTGGTGGCCTACTGCCAGGGCATCCAGCTGGCCAGCCCCATCGATTCCATGGCCCTGCCGGAGCCCTGGGACATGCCCGGCTATACCGACCAGGTGGTGATGGCGGCCGGGACCTTTGTGGCCGGCGCCAGCGTGGAGCTGAGCGCGGACGCCCCCATGCGAGCCCCCTATACCTGCTATATGCAGGGTGGTCTGACCTACGCCCACGGCCGCATTGCCCTGGCCATGGCCCTGGAGCGCATGGTGGAGCAGGGCGCGCTGAAGCTGGAGTAACAGGAGGAAAGCATCATGCAGCAGTATGTGGAAGATCTATTGGCCTTTCTGAAGGAGTCCCCCACGGCGTTCCACGCGGTGGAGGCCTGTGTGCGGCGGCTGCCCGGCTTTACGGAGCTGAGGGAGAGCGAGCCCTGGACTCTGGTACCCGGCGGAAAATACTATGTGACCCGCAACCGTTCCGCCATCATTGCCTTTACGATGCCGGAGGGCGATTTCAACGGCTTCCGCATGGTGGCCAGCCACAGCGATTCCCCCACCTTCAAGGTAAAGGAGAATGCCGAGGTGACCGTGCGGGACCATTATGTGCAGCTGGATGTGGAGCGCTACGGCGGCATGATCATGTCCACCTGGTTCGACCGGCCGCTGTCCGTCGCGGGACGGGTACTGGTGCGCACGGAGAAGGGCATCGCCACCCGGCTGGTGAACCTGGACCGGGACACCGTGATGATCCCCAGCGTGGCCATCCACATGAACCGGGAGGTCAACGACGGCTACAAGTTCAACGCGGCGGTGGACACCATGCCGCTGCTGGGCTCCGCGGCGGTGAAGGGCACCTTCCGCAGGCTGATCGCCGAGGCGGCGGGCGTTGCGGAGGAGGACCTGCTGGGCACGGACCTGTTCCTGTACAACCGGGTGCCCGGTACGGTATGGGGCCCGGAGGAGGAGTATCTCTCCGCCGGGCGGCTGGATGACCTGGAGTGCGCCTATACCTCCATGACGGCCTTCGCCCAGACTGCCCCCGGAAAGCATGTGAATGTGTGCGCCGTGATGGACAACGAAGAGGTGGGCAGCCTGACCAAGCAGGGCGCGGATTCCACCTTCCTGCGGGATACCCTGGAGCATATCCGGAACGCGGCCGGGAAGCGGGACGTGCCCATGCAGCGGCTGCTGGCCTCCAGCTTCCTGGTGAGCGCGGACAACGCCCACGCGGTGCATCCCAATCATCCCGAGTACGCGGACGCGGCCAACTGCGCCTGGATGAATGAGGGCGTGGTGGTCAAGTTCAACGCCCGGCAGAAGTACACCACCGACGCGGTGAGCCTCTCCATGTTCAAACAGATCTGCGACCGGGCGGGCGTGCCGGTGCAGTACTTTGCCAACCGCTCCGATATGCTGGGCGGCTCCACCCTGGGCAACATCGCCAATGCCCATGTCTCCGTGAACACGGTGGATATCGGCCTGCCCCAGCTGGCCATGCATTCCGCCTATGAGACCGCCGGCGTGAAGGATGTGGAGTCCATGATCCGGGCGCTGCGTGCCTGCTATGAGACGGAGATCACCATGTGCGCCGACGGCGAATGGGTGATGGAGTAAGCGCATGGCAAACGTGATCGTGCTGGGCGGCGGCGCGGCGGGACTGGCGGCGGCGATCGCGGCGGCCTCCTGCGGCGACCGGGTAACGGTGCTGGAGCGCATGGACCGGGTGGGCAAAAAGCTGCTGGCCACCGGCAACGGCCGCTGCAACCTGATGAATACCGGCAGCCTCCGCTATCCGGGCGGCGCGCCGCTGGCGGAAGCGGTGCTGGCCCGCTGCGGCGTGAAGGAGCAGACGGCCTTCTGGCGGGAGCTGGGCCTGTGCCTCCGGGAGGAGGAGAGCGGGCGCGTCTATCCCGCCAGCGGCCAGGCGTCCACGGTGCTGGATGCCCTGCGCTTCGGCCTGGAACGGCTGGGCGTGGAGGTCCGCACAGAAGCCAACGTTACCGCCCTGGAACGGACGGGCAAGCGCTGGACCCTGCGCACGGAGCATATGGAGTATGTGTGCGACCGGGTGATCCTGGCGGCAGGCGGCAAGGCGCAGCCCAAGCTGGGCAGCAACGGCAGCGCCTATGCGATGCTGACGGCTCAGGGACATACCCTGACGCCGCTTTTTCCGGCGCTGACCCAGATCGAGACGGATACGGCCCCCATCCGGGGACTTTCCGGCATCCGCATCCGCTGCGGCATCGCGGTGGAGCGGAACGGGAAGCTCCTGCACCGGGAGCAGGGCGAGCTGCTGTTTGCGGATTACGGCGTCAGCGGGGTATGCACCATGCAGTGCGCCCGCTGGGCAAGGAAAGGCGACCGGCTGCATCTGGACCTGCTGAAGGGCCTGGGGCTGGACCGGGAGACCACTGGGACGGAGCTGCTCCGGCGCAGGGAAAACTGGCAGTGGGAGCCGGCCGAGCGGCTGCTGTCCGGTTGGCTGGTGCCCCGGCTGGCCGGCTGTGTGCTGGCCGCGGCGGGCGTGGAGACGAGGAACCGCGGCATCGGCCAGCTGACGGACCGGGAGCTGTGCCGGGTAACGGACCTGCTTCAGGATCTCCCGCTGACCGTGAAGGGCGTCAAGGGCTTTGAGACGGCCCAGGTGACCGCCGGAGGCATTGCCTGGCAGGAATTTGAGCCGGAGACCCTGGCCTCCCGACTGGTGCCGGGGCTGCATGCCTGCGGCGAGCTGCTGGACGTGGACGGCGACTGCGGGGGCTTCAACCTGATGTTTGCCTTCGGCAGCGGCATCCTGGCCGGAAAGAACGGAAGAAAAGCACCCTGGGAGGAAGAACATGACCATTCTTGAGATCCTGTGCAGGGAATTCAACATCCAGCCCTGGCAGGCGGAGGCAGTGGTGACCCTGCTGGACGAAGGGGCCACGGTGCCCTTTATTGCGCGATACCGCAAGGAAAAGCACGGCGAGCTGGATGACCAGACCCTGCGTGCCATCAGCGAGCGGCTGGAGGCCCTGCGCAAGCTGGAGGCCCGCCGGGCGGAGATCGCCGACAGCCTGAAGAAGCTGGACAAGTGGACGGAAGCGCTGCAGGCGGACCTGGACCGGGCGGATACCATGGCAAAGCTGGAGGATATCTACCGCCCCTATCGCCCCAAGCGCCGCACCCGGGCCATGATCGCCAGGGAGAAGGGCCTGGAGCCGCTGGCGGACCGGCTGCTGCTGCAATTGAGCAAGGCCAAAACCGGGGAAGAGCTGGCAAAGGGCTTTGTGGATACGGAAAAGGGTGTGGCTACCGCAGAGGACGCGCTGCAGGGCGCCATGGACATCATCGCCGAAAAGGTCAGCGATGATCCGCTGGTGCGCACCCGGCTGAAGCAGATGTACCACACCTCCTGCCAGGTGGGCACCCGCGCCGCCAAGGAAGAGGACAGTGTCTACCGGATGTATTATGATTACCGGGAGCCGCTTTCCCGCATGGCGGGACACCGGGTGCTGGCGATCAATCGCGGCGAGAAGGAAGGCTTCCTGAAGGTGGGCCTGGAGGTGGATGAGCAGCTGGCCCAGCGCATCGTCCGCAATGAGTATGTGATCAACACCGGCAGCCTGGCCACGAAGTATGTGGCGGCGGCCTGTGATGACGCCTATACCCGCCTGATCGCTCCCAGCCTGGACACGGAGCTGCGCAACGAGCTGACCGACAAGGCCCAGGAGGCGGCCATCCATGTGTTCGCCCTGAACCTGAAGCCCCTGCTGATGCAGCCGCCCGTGCGCGGAAGGGTGGCTCTGGGCCTGGACCCGGGCATCCGTACCGGCTGCAAGGTGGCGGTGGTGGACGGCACCGGCCGGGTGCTGGATACCGGTGTGATCTTCCCGATGCCCCAGCATCATCAGGAGGAAAAGGCGAAGAACACGGTCAAGAGCCTGATCCGCAAGCACGGGGTATCCATCGTGGCCATCGGCAACGGCACGGCCAGCCGGGAGACGGAGCAGTTCTTCGTGCAGGTGATGCATGAGCTGGACATGGGCAAGGACCTGTCGTATATGATCGTCTCCGAGGCCGGGGCCAGCGTGTATTCGGCGTCGAAGCTGGCGGCGGAGGAGTTCCCGCAGTTTGACGTGACCATCCGCTCGGCGGTGTCCATTGCCCGGCGGCTGCAGGATCCCCTGGCGGAGCTGGTGAAGATCGACCCCAAGGCCATCGGCGTGGGGCAGTATCAGCATGACCTGAAGGAGGCGGAGCTGGACGCGGCCCTGGACGGCGTGGTGGAGGATTGCGTGAACGCGGTGGGCGTGGATGTGAACACCGCCAGCGTGAGCCTGCTGCAGCATGTGGCCGGCATCAACAGCACGGTGGCGAAGAACATCGTGGCTTACCGCGAGGAGAACGGCCCCTTCCCGGGGCGTGCCGCGCTGAAGAAGGTGCCCAAGCTGGGCCCGAAGGCCTTTGAGCAGTGCGCCGGCTTCCTGCGGGTGCCCGGCAGCAAGGATCTGATGGAGAACACCGGCGTGCACCCGGAGTCCTACGCGGTGGCCAAGGCGCTGCTGAAGCATTACGGGCTGACACCGGCGGATGCCGCCCAGGGCAGGCTGAAGCCCTTGGTGGAGGCCGACGGCTACAAGCAGGTGGCCGCGCTGCTGGAGGCCGGTGAGCCCACGGTGCGGGACATCGTGCTGGAGCTGAGCAAGCCCGGCCGCGATCCCCGGGACGAGCTGCCGCCGCCCCTGCTGCGCACCGATGTGCTGGAGATGTCCGACCTGGCGCCGGGCATGGAGCTGCGGGGCACGGTGCGCAATGTGACGGACTTCGGCGCCTTTGTGGACATCGGCGTACACCGGGACGGCCTGGTGCACATCAGCCAGTTCGGCCGGAGGATCAACCATCCCAGCGAAGCGGTGCGCGTGGGCGATGTGGTCACCGTCTACGTGCTGGAGGCGGACGCGGCCAAAAACCGCATCAGCCTGACCATGCGGAAGCCTGTGGTGAAGGAAGACAAGCCTGGAGAAAAAGAGTGATCGGCCGTTTGCCGCTGCATGGCGCGTTGCGGCGGTGAGACATCTGAAAAAACAGTAAAAAAACAGAACCTTTCTTGCCAGATACTCGGTAAACCACTTATAATAGCAAGGAAGCTGCGGCCAATAGCCGCGGCGACGACAATAACTTTGGGAGGAAATCTTATGAAGCGTTTGCTTTGCCTGGCCCTGGTCCTGGCTATGGCTTTCACCCTGTGCGTATCCGCCGGTGCCGAGGGCAAGACCCTGACCTGGGCCCGCGGCTATGAGTCCACCTCTCTGGACCCCGCGGAATCTGCCGATGATGAATCCAACAACATCGTCAGCTACACCACCGAGGGTCTGGTCCGCATCCTGAACGGCGAGGTCATTCCCGGCATTGCCGAGAGCTGGACCGCCAATGAGGACAACACCGTATTCACCTTCACCCTGCGCGACAGCGTGTGGAGCGACGGTACCCCCGTGACCGCTGAGGACTTCGTGTACTCCTTCTTCCGCCTGATCGATCCCGACGCCGGCCATTCCCAGGCGGATACCGGTTATTGCGTGGCGAACGCCGAGGCCTATGCCGCCGGTGAAGCCGCTGCCGAGGACGTGGGCTATAAGGCCATCGATGAGAAGACCATCGAGATCACCTTCGCCGCCACCGGCCTGGAGAACCTGTACCTGGTTGCCAGCAACGCCTTCCATCCCGTGAAGAAGGAATTCGTGGAGGCCGCCGGCGAAGCCTATGGCTCCACCAAGGATACCGTGCTGGGCAATGGTCCCTTCGTCATCGCCGAGTGGTCCCATGAGTCCCAGCTGGTGCTGGAGAAGAACCCCAGCTACTGGAACGCCGATGCCATCAAGCTGGACCAGCTGGTGGGCATGTGCAACGTATCCGGCTCCACCGCCATGGAAATGATGGAGACCGGCATGATCGACCTGGCTGCCTTCTCCGATCCCACCTATTATGAGGAGCTCTACGATCTGGGCTTTGAGGGCATCACCTACACCAACACCGACCAGTTCATCCAGATCAACCAGAACGGCCACAGCGAAGAGGCCGGCCGGTTCCTGTCCAACGTGAACTTCCGCCGCGCCCTGAGCTATGCCATCGACCGTACCGCCCTGGTCAACACCGTGATGCTGGGTCAGACCCCCGCCTACCGCGCGGTGGACCCCGACGCCACCGGCGTGGAGGGCAAGTTCGTGGATGAGTATCCCGTGGAGGAGACCATCAATGTGACCGCCGATGCCGAGAAGGCCCAGGCTTACCTGGCTGCCGCTCTGGAAGAGCTGGACGCCACCATTGAGGATGTTCCCGAGTTCACCATGCTGTGCTACGATACCCAGGGCAACCTGACCAAGCTGCAGGCCGTGCAGGATATGCTGCGCTCCGTGCTGGGCATCACCTGCGTGATCGATCCTCAGCCCATCCAGCAGATGATCGCCAAGGTGTACAGCGGCGACTTTGACTTCTGGACCGGCGGCGTGGCCATCGGCACCATGGATGTGGCCTCCAACGGCGGCATGTACTCCTACTGGGACGCCAACGATCCCGACTCCCTGTTCGGCTATACCAATACCACCTATGCCGATCTGCTGGACGTGGCGCAGCAGGCTACCGATCTGAAGACCCGCTGCGACGCCATCGCCGAGATCGAGAAGATCTTCATCGACGAAGTGCCCACCCTGCTGCTGACCTGGCAGACCAGCAATGTGGTCTATCGCTCCGGCATCGTGATCACCAGTGTGGACGCCAGCTACGGCGCCGACCTGGCCTTCGCCGACATCCAGTAATCCCTTTCAATCTTCACAACAGGCCGGATCGCGCTTGCATCCGGCCTTTCTCTCTTTGTTTCGATCATTTCAAGGGTTTCGCGTCTGCGGACGCGACCAAAGGGCTTTCCGATCGCCCTTTGGAAACCTTCGGACCCATGCTGTTGAGTGTTCCCATCATTCACCTGGAGGAAAAGCACCATGAAGGATATGGCCCGCTATATTCTCAAAAAGGTCGGCATCGCCGTGCTCACCGTGTTCGTGCTGGCCACCATCACCTTTTTCCTGTCCAAGCTGCTGCCGGGCGATCCCTTCCTGAATGAGAAGGTCCCGGTCTCCGTGCAGGAAAAGCAGCGCGCCTACTACGGCCTGGATAAGCCGGTCATCCAGCAGTACTTTACCTATATGGGCAATCTGCTGCAGGGAGACCTGGGCACCTCCATCAAGTATGTGGGCCGCAGCGTGTGGGATATCATTGCCGAGTTCTTCCCGGTATCGGCATAGCTGGGCCTGATCTCCCTGGTGTTTGCGTAGGTCGTGGGCATCCTGTTCGGCATCCTGTGCGCCCAGTTCCGGAACAGGTGGCCGGACTATGTGCTGATGGTCTTTGCCATCCTGGGCATTGCGCTGCCCAGCATGGTCTTGGGACCGCTGCTGCGCTATCTCTTTGCCGTCAAGCTGAAGCTGTTGCCGGTGGGAGGCTGGGGAACGATCCAGCAGATCATCATGCCTGCCTTTGTGCTGGGGCTGGGGACCATCGCCGGCAATACGCGCTCCATGCGCGCCTGTATGCTGGCGGTGACCACCCAGGACTATGTGAAGACCGCCCGGGCCAAGGGCATGTCCCCCGTCCGGGTGGTGCTCAAGCATGAGCTGAAGAACTCCCTGGTGCCCATGCTGGCCAACCTGGGCCCGATGATCGCCGGCGTACTGATGGGCTCCTTCGTGGTGGAACAGATCTTCGTGGTGCCCGGGCTGGGCAAGCATTTCGTGAACGCGGTATCCACTCTGGATTATCCGCTGATCATGGGGCTGACCATCTTTTACGGCACCTTCCTGGTGGTCATGAACCTGCTGGTGGATATCCTGTACGGCCTGGTGGACCCGCGCATCCGCGTGAACTGACAGAAGGAGGGAAAGACAATGACGCTGAATCGCAACAAGAGCGTGGACCTGGATTTCTCTCCGCTGGATCCTTCCGCCCTCAGCGGGGAAGAGATGGCCCGCCCGGAAACGACCTACTTCAAGGATGTATGGCGCAACTTCCGCAAGCGCAAGACGGCCATGGTCTCCCTGGTCATCCTGGGCCTGCTGGTGTTCATGGTGCTGTTCGGGCCCTTCATGCAGCCCTATGATTACTACTCCAATGACTACAACGCCTCCAACATGGCCCCCAGCGCCGAGCACTGGTTCGGCACGGACGTGCTGGGCCGCGACCTGTGGACCCGCGTGTGGGTCGGCGGCCGCGTATCCCTGCTGATCGCCATCCTGGCCACCATCATCCCCTACGCGGTGGGCATGGCGGTGGGCGGCGTGTCCGGCTACTTCGGCGGCAAGGTGGATATGATCATCATGCGCACCATCGATGTGCTGATGGGCATCCCCTCCCTGATCTATGATATCCTGCTGATCATGGTGCTGGGCAGCGGCAACATCTCCACGCTGATCATCGCCTTCTCCATCACCGGCTGGATGGGCAGCGCCCGAACGACCCGCGGCCTGGTGCTGCAGATGCGCAGCCGGGAATTCGTGATGGCCAGCGAGACCTTGGGCGCCTCGTCCAGGCGGGTCATCTTCCGGCACCTGATCCCCAATACCCTGGGCATCATCATCGTGGGTATGACCATGAGCATTCCCAGCGTGATCTTCTCCGAGGCCTTCCTGAGCTTCATCGGCCTGGGCATCACGCCCCCCAATCCCTCCTGGGGCCAGCTGATCAAGGACGCCAGCGAGGTCTTCAAGAAGTATCCCTACCAGTTCATCATTCCGTGCTTTTTTGTCAGCCTGACCATGCTGTGCTTCAACCTGCTGGGAGACGGCCTGCGCGATGCGCTGGATCCCAAGCTGCGCTCTTAAGGGAGGATGGAAACGATGAGTGAACACCTGCTTTCCGTCAAGGATCTGGCGGTTTCCTTCTTCACCTACGCGGGCGAGGTTCAGGCCGTACGCGGTGTGACCTGGCACCTGGACAAGCACGAGACCATCTCCATCGTGGGCGAGAGCGGCTGCGGCAAGAGCGTATCCATCCAGACCGTGATGGGCCTGCTGCAGAAGCCCGGCCGGGTGGTGGGCGGCAGCGTGGATTTCGACGGCGTGGATATGCTGTCGCTGACGCCCAAGCAGCTGCGGGCTGTGCAGGGCAACCGCATGAGCATGATCTTCCAGGATCCGCTGTCCTACCTGAATCCTACCATGCGCGTGGGGGAGCAGATCGCCGAGGGCTATCGCCTGCACAACAGGGTCACCCGCGCGGAGGCTGAGCAGCGGGTGATGGAGATCATGCGGCTGGTCTCCTTCCCGGAGCCGGAGCGCAACATGAAGGCCTATCCGCACCAGCTGTCCGGCGGCATGCGTCAGCGCATCATGGTAGCCATGGCGCTGATCACCAATCCCCAGGTGCTGTTCGCCGATGAGCCTACCACAGCCTTGGATGTGACCATTCAGGCGCAGATCATCGAGCTGATGAACGAGCTGAAGGAGAAGCTGGATACCTCCATCGTGCTGATCACTCATGACCTGGGCGTGGTGGCCAACATGGCCCAGCGCATCTACGTGATGTACGCAGGCAAGATCGTCGAGCACGGCGACGCCCGCACCATTTTCCATGCTCCGAAGCATCCCTACACCTGGGGCCTGCTGAATTCGGTGCCCCGCCTGGATCAGCAGAGCAACAAGGATTTCTTCTTCATCCCCGGCACACCGCCCGATCTGCTGGCCCCGCCGGTAGGATGCCCCTTTGCCGCCCGCTGCCGGTACGCCACCAAACAGTGTGCCCTGACGCCGCCGCCCCGCTTCGATTTTGAGGAGCGGGACCATTACGCCAGCTGCTGGCTGTATCATCCCCAGGCGAAGGAAGCGCTGGACCGTGCGCTGCAGGAGAGGAGGAAGCCGGAATGAGCGAGGTATTGCTGGAGTGCCGGGATCTGTGCAAGTCCTTTGAGGTCAAGGGCAAAGGCACCCTGACCGCGGTCAATCATGTGAACCTGACCATCCACAGGGGGGAGACCGTGGGCCTGGTGGGCGAGAGCGGCTGCGGCAAGACCACCCTGGGCCGCACCATCATGAAGCTGTACGAGCCCAACGACGGCCAGGTACTCTATCAGGGCAAGGACATCGCCGCCATGAACCGGAAGGAAGCGCTGAACTACCGCAAGGATGTGCAGATGATCTTCCAGGATCCCTATGCCTCCCTGGACCCGCTGAACGTGGTCAGTCAGTCCATCGCGGAAGGTCTGGAAATCCATCATATGGGCAACAAGGCGGAGCGCCATGCCCGGGTGCTGGAGCTGCTGGAGATGGTGGGCCTGAATAAGGAGCATGCCAACCGCTTCCCGCACGAATTCTCCGGCGGTCAGCGCCAGCGCATCGGCATTGCCCGGGCCCTGGCAGTGGAGCCCAAGCTGATCGTCTGCGATGAGCCGATCTCCGCTCTGGACGTGTCCATCCAGGCTCAGGTGGTCAATCTGCTCATGCGGCTGCAGAAGGAGATGGGCCTGTCCTATCTGTTTATCACCCATGATCTGTCCATGGTGAAGGCCATCTCCAACCGTATTGCCGTGATGTACCTGGGCTCCCTGGTGGAGCTGGCCCCGGCGGAGACGCTGTATGAGGACCACCGCCACCCCTACACCCAGGCGTTGCTGTCCGCCATCCCGATCCCGGATCCGGACATCGAGGCGGAGCGCCGCCGTATCCTGCTCAAGGGCGATATCCCCTCTCCGGTGAATCTGGGGGCAGGCTGTCCCTTTGCCGGACGCTGCCCGTATGCCACGGAGCAGTGTCGCCAGGCGGCACCCAAGCTGCAGCAGGTGGCTCCGGAGCACTTCGTGGCCTGCCACTATCCGGAGCGCCGCGGCATGAAGGGCTGAGCTTCAAAGGATTTCGCGCTGCGGCGCGACCAAAGGGCTTTCCGATCGCCCTTTGGAAACCTTCGGGCATGCGTTTGGTTATTGAAAAGGAGTTGCTATGCTGACCAGATCTGTTACCGACAGCCTGCTCCAATATGCCCTGGACCGGGGAGCGGACTTTGCCGAGCTTTTCTTTGAGGACAAGGACGACACCACCATCAATTATGACGGTCAGGTGGACAGCGTCGCCTGCATCCGCACCTATGGTGTGGGCCTGTATCTCATCAGGGATACCCGCTCGGCCTATGTTTATCTGAATGACCTGACGGACAGCGGCCTGCGGGGCGCGGTGGACCGGGCCGCGGCGCTGCTGGGTCTGGAAGGAAACGGCGCGACACGGCTGGGCGCTTCCCATACGCTGGACCTGACCGATCCCTGCCCGGTGGCTGTCTACCCCGGGGAGGTGGGCCACGCCGGGAAGATCGCGCTGCTGACCGATGCCGACCGGGCGGGCCGGGCACAGTCCGCCTCTGTGCATGGGCTGAAGCTGACCTGGTTCGACCGGGATCAGCGGGTGACCATTGCCAACACCGAGGGGCTGTGGACCGAGGACCGTCGCGTGAACTGCCGGATGCGCTTCATTCCGGTCATCAGCAATACGCACGGCACGGCCAGCACCTTCTCGGAGTACTGCGCCGCGGCGGGCATCGAGAGCTTCCGGGACGGCCTGTATCTGAACCGGCTGCGTGACCAGATCAACAACCTGGAGGAGTCCATCACCGCGGTGGAGGCGCCCAGCGCCCGGGTCCCGGTGGTGCTGGAGGCCGGCGGCTGCACCGGCACCTTCTTCCACGAGGCCTGCGGGCATCAGCTGGAGACCACCGCCCTGCAGCGGGACAGCATCTTCTGGGACAAGCGCGGCCAGCTGATCGCCTCGCCGAAGGTGACCGTGATCGACGACGGCACCTTGCCCGGCATGTACGGCTCTGCCCGCATCGATGATGAGGGCATGCCGCGACAGAAGAACGTGCTCATTGAGCAGGGCGTCCTCAAGGGCTATATGGCGGACCGCATCGGGGCAAAGCGGCTGCACCTGGAGCGCACCGGCAGCGGACGCCGACAGGATTACGCCCACGCGCCGGGGGCGCGCATGACCAATACCTATCTGGCCGCCGGCGAGGATGATGACGAGGCCATGCTCCGGGAGCTGGACGAGGGCCTCTATGTGACTGAGATCGGCGGCGGTACCGGCGGGCGGGAGTTCACCCTGCTGGCTGCCACGGCCTATTGGGTGAAGCATGGCGAGATCGTGGCGCGGGTAAAGGGCGCAACGCTGCTGGGACGCGGCGACGAGACCATGCTCAAAATCGACCGGGTCGGCCGGCGGTTTGTGAAGGAGCAGGGCGGCGGCTCGTTCTGCGGGGCCGATTCCGGCTTCATTCCCACCACCACCTCCGGCCCGCGCATGCGCATTGCCGAGATGGTGGTCGGCGGAAAGGGAGGCAAGCTATGATCCGGCTGACATCCTATGAGCAGGCCTTTGCCCGGCTTCCGGAGGGCATCCGGGAGGCTGAGGTGAACGCTGAGCGTCGCAATGTGACCAAGCTGTATGTGGCCCACGGCGCCATTCAGGGCAGCGAGGCCTATGTGCAGACCAAGTACTACGTGCGCGCCTCCGGGGAGCGCACCGGCATGGTCTACACCGAAAACCCGGAGGAGGACGCCGTCCAGGTGCTGCAGCGCGCCATGCGCAACGCCGCCTTCGCCACCTCCCTTGAGCCGGAGCCCATGAACACCGGCTGGGCGCCGCAGCATGTGACGGATACGCCCGTGCCCACGGTGGCCGGGCTGCTGGACTGTGCCGCCCGCCTGGAAAAGCTGCTGGCCGGCGCGGTGATCCCGGAGCTGAGCATCACCTGCACCGAGCGGGAGCTGCGGACGCTGAATTCCCACGGCTACGACGCCAACAGCCGCACGGTGCATATTCAGCTGTATGTCCGGCTGATCCTGTCCCGGGAGGGCATGCAGGACAGTGAGATCGAGACCAGCGTCAGCGCCGAACGCCTGGACAGCCTGGACGTTCCGGCCTTTGCAGCCAGGGCGCTCCGGCTGGCCGATGCCTACGACGGCGGCGGGCTGGCCCCGGTGACCATCTCCGGCGGCAAGTATGACGCGGTGCTTTCCGGCCAGGTCATGCGCAATATCCTGATGACGGCCTGGCGCGCCTTCTCCGCGGAGGCTATGCAGCACGGCAGCTCCTGCTTCCACGGCAGGGGAGAGCGGGCCGGCAGTGCAGCCTTCAGCATGATCAACGCGCCGTCCCATCCCCTGTCCGGCGAGTGCTGGCCCATCGACAGCGAAGGCACCGCCATGAAGGAGACCCTGGTGGTGGATCACGGCATCATCCGCGAGCCGCTGTACACCCTTGCCTCCGCCAAAGCGGACGGGGCGGTCTCCAACGGCTGCACCGGCCGCGTGCCATGCATGACCGGCAATGTGCCCATCAGCCTGACCACGGTGCCCGGCATGATCTACGTCAAGCCCGGTGCCCGGACAGAGGCGGAGCTGCTCGAGCAGCTGCATACCGGCTTGTACCTGACCTACTCCTTGGATCTGTTCCACTCGGTGAACATCGCCTCCGGGGAGTTCTCCGTGCCCTGCGGCGGCGTGATTTACGAAAACGGCCGTCCGGTGGGCTCCGTGTCCCAGATCACGGTCGCCGGCCGCCTGCCGGAGCTGTTCGCCGCCATCGAAAGCGTCGCGGACGATCTGGATTTTGACGACTTCTACTTCCACAATTACGCCGTCGGCTCCCCTGCCGTCCTGGCCCGGGGACTGACCTTCGCGTCCTGACAGTAAAGCGTGACTTTTGCAGAAAAAAGCAAGGCACAGCCATTGAGGAGGCCGTGCCTTGCTTTTTGCAGTGTGGTTATATGGGATTACAGCTTTGCGATGGCGTCAAGCAGCTGCTGAACCATCGCGTCGGTGGTGGCCCAGGAGGTGCAGATGCGCAGGCAGACATGCTCCGCGTCCGGATGGCCGTTGTCCTCCAGTACGAAGTCCTTCGCCAGCGCCTCCGCCTGAGCCGTGGTGAAAATGGGGAACTGCTGGTTGGTGAGGGAGCCATTCAGCATCGGGATGCCCTTGGCAACCAGCGCCTGGTGGATGCGGTAAGCCTGATCCGCGGCCTCTTTGGCAATACGGAAGTACAGCCCGTCCTGCATCAGCGTCTCGAACTGGATACCCAGCAGCCGCCCCTTGGCCAGCATGCCGCCCCGCTGCTTGATCATATAGCGGAAGCGGGTGCCGAGGGCCGGATCATGGATGACCAGGGCCTCCCCGAACAGGGCGCCCACCTTGGTGCCGCCGACGGTGAAGGCATCGCAGCAGGCGGCCAGGTCGGCAGGGGTGATGTCACAGCCGGGGGACATGAGCGCGTAGCCCAGCCGGGCACCGTCGATATACAGGGGCAGGCCCAGACGGCGGCAGGCGGCAAAGATGGATTTCAGTTCCGCCAGGGTGTACATGGTGCCGGTCTCAGTGGTCATGGAGATGTACACCATGCCGGGGCGGACGGTGTGCTCGTTGTCCTCCTGGGCGGCTACGGCGTCCTCGATCTGCCGGGCGGTGAGCTTGCCGTTATGGTTGGGCAGGGCCAGCACCTTGTGGCCGGTGGACTCGATGGCGCCGGTCTCGTGCACGTTGATGTGGCCGGTATCGGCGCACAGCACGCCCTCATAGGGGCGCAGCACGGCGGCGATCATGGTGGTATTCACCTGGGTGCCGCCCACCAGGAAATGCACGGCGGCCTCCGGGCAGGAGAAGGTCTCCCGGATCAGCTGCGCGGCGTGGAGGCAATGCTCATCCGTGCCGTAGCCGGGGTTCTGCTCCAGGTTGGTGCGGGCAAGGGCCTCCAGGATCGCCGGATGGCAGCCCTCCAGATAATCACAGTTCAAACGGATCATAGCAGGCTTCCTTTCAGAAGAATGTCAGTAGCTGCCGACACAGAGGATGTCCGGGATGGCGCGGTCGTTTTCATCCACGCCGCCCAGGTCGTTCAGCATCACGCTTTCGCCCATGAACAGCATGGCGGAGGTGTTGCCGCCGTCCAGGTTGATGGCATCCCAGCAGCCGTAGTCGGCCAGCAGCTCGGCGCAGGTGGTCAGCGTGGCGCCGTCGGAGTGGTTGTTCCGGCCTTCCACCAGCAGGCCCACATAATGGCGCGTGTCCACGATGCCGAAGCAGCTGCGGGGCTCCTTGGCATTGTAGGCCTTGTTGTCGATATCCTGGAGCTCCCCGTCCCGCAGCAGGATGGGCCCGAAGGCCACCACGGTGGTGGCGCCCCGGTCGATGTACTCCTGGGCGGTGACCTCCCAGGCCTCGTTCACCTCCGCCTTGCCGGAGGGGTAGAAGGCCATGGTGGCCAGGTTGGGCAGGGCGTATACCAGCTTGGAGTAGGTCTTCTTGTACAGGATACTGCCGTTGCGGATGATGATGCCCGGGTAGCGGTCATTGGCCACGCGGTAGGAGTAGAAGTCCCCGTTCTGGGCATAGACCGCCCGGCCGGCCAGGGCCATGGTCTGGGGATAGCTGTTCTTCTTGCCGGTGGTATCGGAGGAGGAAACGGTGTACAGGCTGCTGCCCTCCGCCAGCTGCAGATCGGCAATGTACCAGGTCAGCAGGGGCGAGGAGGACTGGTAGCGGGTGATCTCCACCCGGACGGTATCGCTTACGTACAGCCAATAGCCGCCGCTGTGATCCTTGTAGTAGACGGGATCCTCGCCCTCGGAAAGAAAGCCGTCAGTCTGGGGCAGCTCCGAAAGCTCACTGACCTGATGAGGCTCGGCGCAGGCGGAGACGGTCAGCAGCAGACAAAGCGCCAGAAGCAGCGCAAGACAACGACGCGTCATGGATCAGCGGTCCTCCTGTGCCTGATAGTGGAAATTGCGGAAGCAGGCCTCGCAGCCGCGCTCGATGCCGTTGCCGCTGGCGTACAGGCCGATGTAGGCGCCGATGAAGCCGTAGCAGGTCTCACTGCCCATAAAACCGCCGTCCACCATGGCCATGGTCTGTCCGTTGACGGAAAGCGTGTAGATCCTGCCCTGGGCGCGGATGGTCAGATGCGCGGTGCGGCGCTCCAGGACGGTCTCGCCCAGCACCTGGGTGGTGACGGGCACGTCCGGGGCGTAATGGCGGCGCTCGGTCAGCTGCTTGCGGGCGCAGAGGGCGCGGCAGAACAGCATCCCGCCCGCATGCTGCAGCTCCAGGCGGATGGAGGCAAAATCATTCTGCAGCACGGTCATGCCGCAGGTGACGCCGGCCTCCGGAGGCAGGGTGACATCGCACTCCGCGATGAAGGAGGGATCCTGCTGGCGGCGGCCGTAGAAGCCGGCGGCATGCAGGGAGTAGCCGGGGTCCTCGTCCGGCGAGGGGATCAACGGCGCGGCCACGCAGCGGATGTACAGCCGGTCTCCGTCGATGCGCACGGGCAGGTTGTCCGGCGTGCCCAGATGGTTCCAGCACAGGGCGTGCCAGTTGTCCGGGTTTTCCGGCACAAAGGGATGGGCGGGCAGCTCCGGCGCGGGACAGGTGAATTCCACCATGCCCTTGCCGGGGTTGACCACGGGCCAGCCGTCCTCCCAGACCACCGGGGTGATCCAGGTCTCGCGGCCCAGGATGCGGTGGCCGTCCACCAGCCGGGAGCCCAGCAGCACCATGTACCAGCTGCCGTCCTGGGTCTCCACCAGATCGGCGTGGCCCACATTGCTGATGGGGAAATCCGCGCCCAGGTGGCGGTGGGTCAGGATGGGATTGCCGCGATAGCCCTCATAGGGGCCGAAGACGCTGCGGCTGCGGGCGATGGTCACCGCGTGGTAGAACTCGGTGCCGCCCTCGGCGATCATCAGGTAGTACCAGCCGTCCTTTTTGTACAGATGGGGCGCCTCCGGAGCGTGGGCACCGATGAGGGCACCGCCCCACAGGGGATGGCGTTCGCCGATGGTGAAGGTGTCGGTATCCAGCACGGCGGCCCAGAGCACCGGTCCCCCGGCCCCCCATTCGTTGCCGCACATGTAGCAGGTGCCGTCCTCATCCCACATCAGGCTGGGATCGATGCCGGGCACGCCCTCCAGGATGTGCATCTCCGACCAGGGACCGGCGGGGTTGTCGGCGGTCACGATGAAATCGCCGATGCCGTCCACGTTGGTGGTGATCATGTAGAAGGTGCCCTCGTGATAACGGATGGTGGGGGCATAGATGCCGCCGGAGATGTGGCGGCTGTTCAGGGGCAGCTGATCGATACGGTCCAGCACATGGCCCAGCTGCTCCCAGTGCACCAGGTCCCGGGAATGGAACACGGGCACGCCGGGGAAGAAGGCAAAGCTGGAGGTGACCATGTAATAGTCATTGTCCACCCGGCAGATGCTGGGATCGGGATAGAAGCCCTTCAGGATCGGATTCTGGATCATCATGGCGGTCATTCCTCCGGATCGATGGAGGCCAGCACCAGGTTGCGCACCCGGCGCAGCACCTTCAGCTGCTCATCGTTCATGCGGCGGTTGGTCATCCACAGGATGGTCATGTTTTCCCGGGGCAGGTTGGCGAAGTAGGTGCCCAGCCAGCCGTCCCAGCCGTATTCGCCGGGGGAGGCCAGCATCATGGCCTGGCCGGGATCGATGCACACACGCATCAGCTTGCCGTAATTGAAGCCGGCCAGCCCGTGCCAGCAGGCTACCAGCGCCTGCTGCTGCTCATGGTTCAGCTGGGGCGTGGTCATGAATTGCAAGGTGCGCTCATGCAGGATGCGGTGTCCATGATAGCGGCCACCGTTCAGCAGCATCTGCCCGAAGGCGGCGTAGTCATCCAGCGTGGAGAACAGCCCCGCGCCGCCGCTCTCGAAGGCGGGGTCCTCGCTGGGGATGCCCACGCACAGATGGGCATTGTTCCACACGCTCAGGGTGCCGTCATCGGCGCGGTCGTAGGTGTTCACCAGGCGGTCCCGCTTGCTCTCCGGCACATAGAAGGCGGTATCCTTCATGCCCAGGGGCTCAAACAGCTCCTTTTGCAGGAACGCACCGAAGCGCATGCCGGAGACCACCTCGACCACCGCGCCCAGGATATCCGCGGAGGTGCCGTACTGGAAGCGGGTGCCTGGCTCAAAGGCCAGGGGCAGCTGCCCGATGCGGTTGCAGAAGGTGACGGTGTCCATGCCCCTGCCCTGCTCCATCAGCGCGGCGTTTTCTTTGAAAAGCTCATCCGCGGCCCGGCAGGCGGGATAGTTGGGATCCGGATAGGAGGTGCCGCTGGTCATGGAGAGCAGGTTCCAGAGGTTGATCTCGCAGGCGGCGGGATGCAGCCCCTCCTCGGTGATGATCTGCGGATGGGCAAAGCCGGGCAGGTATTTGCTGACCGGGTCCATCAGGTCGATCAGCCCCCGCTCCAGCAGGATCATGACCGCGGCGGAGGTGATGGGCTTGGACTGGCTGTACAGGCGGAAGATGTGGTCCCTCTGCAGGGGCTTCTTTGCCTCAATATCCGCGTAACCCGCAGCGGCATAGATCAGCTCCTCATCATCCTTGCGGATCAGGAGGCTGTAGCCTGCGGTCTCGCCGGTGGCCACGGCTTCGTCCAGCATGGCCTGGACCTTTTTCTGCAATGCGTGTTTCATAGATAGGAAGACCTCGTTTTCTTGTTATTTCGCGAAAAGGACAAAGCTGCAGGAGGAAGGATAGACCTGCACGGTCTGCACATAGTTGCCGCCGCCATATTTGCGGGAGCTGATATCCGCGGCTGCATAGCTGTAGACCTCGCTCAGGGTGAAGGAACCGTCGCCGTTGCTGTCGGCAGGGAAGCTGCCGGTGGCACGCTTGAGCAGTTCATCCCAGCCGCAGCCCTCCGTAAGGGCATTGGTGAAATAGCCGTAGCCGTCCGCGCTCTCCCAGGAAAGCTCGCTTCCGGCACAGGCGGTGAGCACCATATAGGGCGGATCATCCAGCGTTCCGGCGGAGCGGGCACGGCTGCGGAAGGCGGAGGTGAAGCCGGAAACGAAGGAGGCAGCCTCCGAACTGTAATCGGTCTCCGCGCTGTTGCTGACCGCAGTCTCCTCCGGATCGTCACTCTGCAGAGAGACGGCGGAGCGGGCGATCATACCGCCGCTGTAGCAGCAGTCCACGATGATGATCTTCTGCCCGGGGATCTCATCCAGCGCACTGCGCAGCTGGGCGGGCGTGACCTCTCCCAGATCCGTGCCTACCAGATTGCCGCTGCTCAGCCCATGCCCGGAATAATATAGAAGAGACACATCACATTCCGCGGCATCGGCGAAGGCGCTGCGGATGGCGGAGAGGATCCCGGACCTGGTCAGGTTGGACTTCACGGTGGTAATGTAGGGGGTAGCGCTCATCAGGCTGAGCATGGAGCGCATGGCCTTCGCATCGTTGGCGGGGCCGGTCAGCTCGTAGGCGGTATCCGGATAGGTCTGGCCGATGATCAGCGCCCGGTAGGTTGGCCGGAAGTGCTCCGGGTGGGCACTGACAAAGGCTTTGGCCACCTCACCCTCGGCGTGCACGATCACATCGGTCAGGCCATCAAAGGCGTCCTCGGCGATGGATTCCAGGGAAGCGGGGAGGGTGATCTCCGTAAGCCCGCTGTCCGCAAAGGCGCGGGCCTCAATGGTCTTCACGGTATCCGGAACAATGAGAACACCCAGATTCTCCACTTCGGCAAAGCTCTCTTCCTCGATGACCTCCATGCCATCCGGCAGGGTAACGGAAGCAAGCGCGCTGCCGGTCAGACAAAGCAGCAGGCAGCAAAGAAACAGCAATACTTTTTTCACGATGGTTCTCCGTTCAATTTATTGGGGGCAGTCCACGGTGGCACCGGAGGGGATGCGGATGACCTGGCCGTGATCCTCCAGCCAGAGGTCAGTCACGGTGGGATTGTACACCCGGCGGCGGTCGGCGGAGAAGACCAGCTGCTTCCAGGCCAGACAGTAGCGGGCGATCTCGCCGTTGGTGGCGTACCAGATGTCTGACCGACCGCCCATCTTTTCGGCAAACTGCTCGATGACCTGCCAGTTGTCGGCTGCCTCGAATTCGTAGGCGTGGCCCCACAGGTAGAAGAGCTTGCTGCGGGAGTGGCAGTCATCCGCCAGGAAGGCGTCGCACAGCGGGATCAACTGAGGATCGGCATGGTGGCAGGTGGCGGGCAGCCGCAGCCAGTCCTGGGGGATCTCGAAATCATGGGTGCTGATGACCGTGCGGGCGTACAGCACACCGCAGGTGCGCAGGGTCTCCACCACCTGATCGTTGAAGGTACCGTAGGGATAGGCCAGACCCCGGATCATGCCGCCGAAGTCGTGCTCCAGGTTGTTCCGGTCGGTCAGCACCTCCCAGGCCACCTGATCCTGAGGCAGCTCCACCAGGGAGGAATGCTCCAGACAGTGCACGGCCACCTCATGGGGGGTATCCTTGTACAGGGCCACGGCGCGGCTGTGGGTCATGCGGCGATGGATGGTGCCCTCGGGCCAGACGAAGCCCTCCGGAGCGTACAGCCCGGAATTGATGTTGAAGGTGCAGCGGATGCCGTGCCGGTCCAGGATCTCCATCAGGCGGATATCCTGCTCCACGCCGTCATCATAGGAAAGGGTCAGGGCCTTGCGAAGCCCCTGGGGATAGCGCATCATTACCGACATGTCGAATTACCTCTCTTCGATCTCTTCGCAGCCGATCAGGACCGCGTCGCTGTCCAGCTCCCTGCCGTTGAAGCAGCGGGTCGCGCCATGCAGCAGCAGCTCGCCGCCCTGCAGGTCATAGGGATCCACCCGGTAGCCCTCCATGGGCGGATCCAGCGGGGCCATATAGACCCGGTTGGCCACCATGCGCATGGGCTCCAGGTTGCCGAAATAGAAGCGGTGGCGCTCCTCATTGCCGTTGCGCCAGGCGCTGCCGCCGTAGCTGCAGTCCGCGAACAGCCAGCCCCAGCCCTCCAGCCAGAACTGGGCCCAGTCATGATGGCCCACGCCGGTGCCGCCGATCTCCAGGCCGCTCTGCCAGCGGGCGGGGATGCCGCAGATCCGGCACAGGTTGATGAACGTCAATGCCTGCAGGCCGCAATCGCCCTTCAGGTTCACCGCGCAGTACTCGCCCAAAGCATCGATCTGGAAGTAGTCCCGCATGAAGGAATATTTGACCTTGGTGGTGACGAAGCGGTACAGGCTCCAGGCCTTCTGCACGGGGGTGGTATCCTGAGCGGTCAGCTCCGCGGCCAGGGCGCGCAGATAGGGTGTGAAGCGGATATAGGTGCCGTCCTCCACCAGATCGTCATCACAGGGGGGC
>R14__coassemble_89_pt1 | contig 74435 bp, 70 predicted proteins | sample R14__metabat2_high_PE_026 | metagenome-assembled genome bin R14 | reverse complement strand
TCATACTTTTGTAATATCTGAACGTCCGTTTCAGTGAAGTTCGGAAACGTTCGGAAATTTCCGAACGTTCAATTTGCTTTATGTTTTGATCGTTCACTCAATACTTGCCAGCCGTTCGTCCTCCTCGACATCGTCCCCTGTCAGGCTGTCCACACCCTGCAGCAATCCGATCAGGCACATACTGGATACCAGGGATGAGCCGCCGCTGGAAACAAAAGGCAGCGTTACGCCGGTTAACGGGATCAGCTTGATTACTCCCCCGATGATTACAAAGGTCTGCAGGCCAATCATCAGCGTGGCCCCCATCGCCAGAAGCGCATGCATCCTGCGTCGTGCCGCCATGGCGATGGTCGTTCCCCTCCAGATAATAGCTACATACATGGCCAGCACGCATAAGCCGAAGATCAATCCGAACTGCTCGCAGATCACCGCAAAGATGAAATCCGTCTCATAAACCGGAATCGAGGTCGGAGAGCCCAGACCCAGGCCCACGCCGAAGGCCCCTCCGCTGGCCAAAGCCATCAGCCCCTGAACGATCTGGTAGCCGGAGTTCTCATAGTCCGACCACGGGTTCAGCCAGATGGCAACGCGCTTCTTCACATGAGCAAACATCTTATACCCAAGTACGGCAGCACCTACGCCTCCACCCAGGCCAACGCCTGTCAGCAGGATCGACCCACTGGACGCGAAATATAACAGAAGCGTTACGCCATAATAAAGCAATGCCGTACCAAGGTCCTGCTGCAGCATGAGGATCCCCAGGCACGCCACAGAAAAAAACAGCCAAGGTAGCATTTTGTGTCTGCTCATACAGGACGCCAGGATGATCAACAGGCTGATCTTCACCATTTCACTGGGCTGGATCGAGATACCGCCCACATAGATCCAGTTGGTTGCGCCATTGGTCTCCCGGCCGATCAGCAGCGGAAGGATCAACGCGCCAAGCGACAACGGGATCAGCACCAGCACCGGACCATGCCACGAGCGGACAACACGCACAAGCGCAACACATATAAACATGGCTGCCAGTCCCACGCCATAAAAGAGCATCTGACGATAAGCCGTAGCCGGTGAGGTGTCATAAAGCACCAATACGCCCAGAGCGCACAGGAAATTCGTCAGCGAAAGCAGCAGCCGATCGCAGGGAAAAAGTCGGGGCAGCACATGCACGCCGATCCATATCATGACCGGTACGCCCACCGCCAGTGCAAAGCCTTGCCATGCAAGGTCTCTCAGACCAAGTAGCAAAAACGCCGTAAAGTAGAACAGCATCACCACGCTGATCAGAGCCCGCCCCGGCATATGCCCGCGTTTACTCCTCCTCATCATCGTTGTGCTGCCCCCTTCTCATCAAACGTACCCTGGGTCTGTAGGATGAAAATTCCCCCTCCGGCCGTTGCTCCTCAGGCTGCAGTTCTTCCTCCCCGGAAAGCGTTCCGGCCTGCGGAGGCATATATCGCCAGGGATAGGCCTGCTCCGGAACCGCCGGAGAGCGCAGCGGCAGCTCCATCTGATTTTCCTCTGCACCGGCGATTGGCACATCTTCCTGGAAATGACTGCGTCCGCCGCCTTCCAATCCCGCAAACAATCGGACCTTCAGTTTGATTTCCCCGATCTGCAGGATGCTGCCATGATGCAATGGAGACAGCTTTGCCTTGCTTCTGGCATGCATTTCCACACCGTCCACCACACAGCTTTGTCCCCGTCGGGGATAGATCAGGATGCCGGTATGAGGCTGGAAGGAGAAATCCAGATGCTGTCGTCCGACCCCTTCGCAGGGAATGACCACATCGCAGGAGCGGACAAATCCCAGTGTTCCTTCATAAGGCAACGGTACAGAGGTTTCCGTGGGAAATTCCTCGTTGCCTTCGATGACCACCAACTCGCCGACCAGACCTGCGTCCGGCAAACCCTGCAGACGACGGTGGCGCTTTCTGTGATCCCCCCAAAGCCACATGAACGTCCGCAGAACGATCAGAACGCCCAGCAGGACGAACCAGTAGCGCATTCCCAGGGAAAGCACCTCGTATAACTCCGTTGCCATCTCTTCACCTCCCGGTCTTCAAAAGATTTCTCACACTTTTTGGAAATAAGTCTTTTCAAACACGCAGAAATTATGTATAATAATGCTATCTTTCCCTTGATCCAGAAAGGAGCGTCTGCCATGGCGGAAGAATTGTCCAGCACCACCAAGCTGCTGCCCGTGCAGGAGAGCGGAAACAAGGCGCAGGATATCCTGCTGTATGTCTATCAGGCGCTGCAGGAGAAGGGCTACGATCCCATCACGCAGATCGTCGGCTACATCATTTCCGGCGATCCTACCTATATTACCAGCTATCGTCAGGCCCGCAGCCTGATCTGCCATCTGGAGCGGGATGAGATCCTGGAGGAGCTTGTCCGCTTCTATATGCAGGGTCACAGCAATTGAGTCTTGTCTTATACAGCCGTCTCACAGAGACGGTTTTTCTTTTGCCCGCTGTTTTTCGATCAGCTTTCCGTAGACTCGTTTGCAGAACCACGGCTCTGTGGAATGCGCCAGGGCTTCCTCCGGAGTGAACCACGCCACGCCGCTGTTCTCATCCTGTTTGATGCGCAAAGGCTGCCGGTCATCCGCCCGCAAAAGATAGGTCAGATTGAGATGCAGATGGGACGATACATAGGCGCCGCGTTTTTCGTGACCATCCACCGTCAGCACCTCCAGGGAGAAGATCTCATCGGACACAGGCTGTACATCCTAAAGACCGGACTCCTCCCGCACTTCGCGCAATGCCACCGAAAGCAAGTCTGTTTCTCCGTCCGCGTGGCCGCCCAGCCAGGCCCAGGAATCATAGATCCTGTGATAGGCCATCAGCACCTTGCTGCCATCCTGATTGATCACCCAACCGGAGGCCGTCACATGGGCCACGGGATTTTCGCGGTCAAAAGCATCCGGATATTGCCGGATCCAGTTCATGATCAGCGCGCGATCCTTCTCTTCCTGCTCGTTCCAGGGCTGGTATGCTTCCAACCGAAGAAGAAGCTGCTCCCGGCTCATCCGCAAACCTCCATTCATACCAATTTAAAGGTTTCCTCGCTCTAAGATTGTAATGCAGCTTTCTTGCACTGTCAAGGTATGTAAAGTATGTCACTTATTTTGAGCAGAGATTGCTTTTTGCCGTCATTTGTGCTACAATTTCTTTACTCTTATTTTTCAAAGGAGGATCCATCCCATGAAAAAGACACTGCTCCGCGTTGTGTGTCTGGCTGCCGTGCTGATGCTGGTCGTCTGCACCTGCGCATCCGCCAGCTCCTACAGGTATGTCAAGACCGGCAACGGCAAGACTGTCAACGTCCGTTCCAATCCCTGGAAGGAAAGCGGCAACGTGATCGCCCGCCTGCCTTACGGCTCCCTGGTGCTGGTTTATGAGTACAACGCCAACAAGACCTGGGCCTATATCGAAGCCGACAATCCCAACGGAGGCATTGAGACCGTCAAGGGCTGGGTGCAGGCTTCCTTCCTGGTGAAGAACAATCCCGGCTCCTATAAGCCCAGCTCCGGCACCGATACCACCACCGCCGTCACCCTGGCTGATATCAACAAAGCAGCCAAAGCCATCAAGATCCTGGATACACCCTACACCACCGTCATCCAAACCAAGAAGGCTACCAATTATGTGCATCTGCGCTGGTTCCCCAACACCAACGCCGTCTACAGCGCAGCCTATCTGTGTGATACCGAGATCGAAGTGCTGGCCGAAAGCAACACCTGGGCTCAGGTCCGCATTGTCGAGGATGGCAAAGTCGGCTTCATTCTCAAGTCCTGCGTTGCGCCCGTGGCTGCTGAATAAGCCGTTACTGCATGAATCATTCTGAGGAGGAATTGACCATGAAAAAGTTTATCGCGCTGCTGCTGGCAGCGATGCTGATGCTGACCGCAGTGTCTGCCTTCGCCGAGAGCGAAAAGGATACCATCCCCTATGACGAAAGCATGCACTTCGCCGTCGTTTATCCCGAAGGCTACGAAGTGACCGTGGATGTCGATGAGGGCTATGTGCTCTGCTATATGCTCGCCGCGGACGAAAGCGCCGTCAATATGCTGATGATCGTCGCCCCCGACAATGAGCTGGAGGACATTGCCACCATCAACGACCTGTCCGAAGAGGAGAAGGCCGAGCTGGCCGAGGGTCTGATCGAGGACCTGTACAATCCCACCTGGGAGATCCGCACCACCGGTCTGGGCACCGAAGTCATCGTGATCGATGAGCAGGGTGCCGAGGATGACCTGGTCACCCTGACCGCTCTGTATCACGGCTATGTGGTCACCATGTACCTGGGCCACAATGACGGCTCCACCGTGACCGAGGAAGATATCGCCCTGGGCCTGCAGTTCTTCACCGATATGGACTTCGTCTCCACCGTCGAATAAATCCTTGCTTCAAAAGAACCGGACGCGCGCCGGTTCTTTTGATTGCGTTTCAGTTCAAATCGTGCTATACTTTCATCACAAAACAAGGCTCAGCCCGGAGGTTGCCGCTTCATGTACGCTTATTGCCTGTTCTGCGAGACCCAGCGCTGCAAAGCGTTATCCCGCATGATTCCGGCCTACCTGATGTCCCTGGATCCCGGCTATGCTCCCATCTGCTATTCTCCACAGATCATCCAGCGCAAGTGGATCAAGGGCGTCATGCACGAGGAGCGACACGACTGGCTGCCCGGTTATCTGTTCCTGTACACCGTCTGTGAAATTCCAAAGTTCAAGGTACCTGGACTGCTGCGGTGGCTGGGCAACGGCGTGCTGCAGGGCAGTGACCTGGAGTTCGCCAACATCCTCTATGAAAAGCAGGGCGTGATGGGTATCCTTCGCGCGGCGGAGATCGGAGACCGTGTCCAGGTGGACGATCCTGCCTGGGCCGGACTGAATGGACGCATCACCAGGCTGGACCGCAACCGCAAGCGCTGCTGCGTGGAATTCGACTTTGACGGACGCACCATGAGCATCTGGGTCGGCTACGATCTGGTCCGCACCGACGAAACGGTTCATCCGGCATAAAGCAGGCTGCACAGCCTGTTTTTTTGTACGAAAAAAGCATGGTACCTTCCGATACCATGCCGAATTCCGGGAACGGAATTACTTGATCTCGCACTCGGCGCCGACTTCCTTGAACTGGGCAACGATCTTCTCGGCCTCTTCCTTGGAAACGGCTTCCTTGATGGTCTTGGGAGCGCTTTCGACGATCTCCTTGGCTTCCTTCAGGCCCAGGCCGGACACGACTTCGCGCACAACCTTGATGACCTTGATCTTCTGAGCGGGATCCACGCTCTTCAGAACCACGTCGAACTCGGTCTTCTCTTCCTCAGCGGGAGCAGCAGCGGCACCGGCAGCGGCACCACCGGCCACGGCGATGGCACCGGTCACGCCGAACTCTTCCTTCATGGCGTCAACCAGTTCCTTCAGCTCGGTCATCTTCATTTCCTTGATAGCGTCAATGATTTCCTGAATGGACATTGTATTGTCCTCCTTCTCATCTTAATAAGTCATTCATGCCGCCTTGCGGTCATGAATCAGGCAGCCGTTCTCAGGCCTCGGCCTTCTGATCGGCGATCTCGTCCAGCACTGCAACCAGGCTGGAAATGGGGGATAGCAGGCAGCCAACGATGGTAGCCAGCATCTCCTCGCGGCTGGGCATCTTGGCCAGGGCTTCCACGGTCTTGGCATCGATGGCAGCGCCATCCATGATACCGCCGGTCACCTTCAGGCTCTCCAGCTTGTTCTTCTCGATGAACTCGCTGACCACCTTGGGAGCGGTCACGGCATCCTTCATGCTGAAAATGAAAGCATTGGGGCCATTCAGCAGATCATCTGCACCGGTAATGCCCTTCTGTTCCAGAGCCAGCTTGAACAGGCGGTTCTTCAGCACGCAGTAGGAAGCACCGTTCTCACGGCACTGCTTACGCAGCTCAGTCACCTGCTCCACGGTCAGACCGGAATAGCTGCAGATCACAACGGACTGCGCGCCATTCAGCTTCTCCAGGATCTCGGCAACGACCTGCTCCTTGACTTCACGATTCTTGCTCATTGCTTCTTAGCACCTCCTTAACGGTTTGGAGTAAAAGAAAACCCTTACGCAGGCGCAAGGGAATGAGCATACTTGTTCAATCCATCACACCTCGGCAGGCGGAGCATCCTCCATTGAACCCTTGCGGGTACCGGCTGTCTACGGCACAGGTTTCTTTAAAAACCTTGATTAATGTACCACAGGTTTTCCCGCTTGTCAAGGGCGTTTTTTCGCTTTTTTCCTTGACTTTCGGAGCCGTCTGTCTTATGCTTGTAGCTATGGAGGAACTACCGATGAAGTTCATGATCGCTTCCGATATTCATGGCTCGGCCGTGTGGTGCAAAAGGATGCTGGATACCTTTGCCGCAAGCGGCGCCGACCGGCTGATCCTGCTGGGAGATCTGCTGTATCACGGGCCCAGGAATGATCTGCCGGAGGGTTATGCGCCGAAGGAGGTCATCGCCCTGCTGTCGCCTCTGAAGCAAAGGCTCTTCTGCGTTCGCGGAAACTGCGAGGCCGAGGTGGACCAGATGGTGCTCCCCTTCCCGGTGCTGGCGGATTATGTCATGATGCCGCTGGGCACCCGCATGATGATGTTCACCCACGGGCACCATTTCCATGAGCAGGCCCTGCCGCCGCTCTCCGCCGGGGATATCCTGGTATACGGGCACACCCATGTTCCGCTCTGCAGAGAAACAGACGGCATCCTGTGCCTGAATCCCGGCTCGGTGGCTATCCCCAAGGAACAGAGTCCCCACAGCTGCATGCTGCTGGAGGGGGATACCTTCTCCTGGCTGGACCTTTCCTCCGGCACCGTTTACAGGACCCACACGCTGCCTTCCGCGTAAGGAGTACATGCCATGCATCTTTTTCTGACCAGCAGCCCCTGTGACGATGATGTGCCCGCCGGCTGCGACCTGCCTTGTATCTTTTTTGAGAAGAATCACTTTGTGGAGAACCTGCGGGCCTGCGTGGATGCCTCCCGGCCCTGCGTCATCGTGGCCGCCACACCGGACGCCTATGCCCTGAATGACGAAATGGCGTGGACCTTCCATCGCGCCTTTGCCTGGCACGGCATGGCATTTCCGTATACCACGGTGGTCGACGACCGGAACGCGCAGGAGCTGCCGCAGCTGATCCGGGAAAGCGGCACGGTCATTCTGGGCGGCGGTCATGTGCCCACCCAGAACGCCTTCTTCCGCCGGATCGGGCTGAAGGCGCTGCTGCAGGAGTATCCCGGCGTGATCATGGGCATCAGTGCCGGTACCATGAACTGCTGCGGCACCGTCTATGCCCAGCCCGAAGAGCCCGGAGAGGCCACCGATCCCGCGTATCAGCGATTCATCCTGGGACTGGGGCTGACCGATGTGATGGTCCTCCCGCACTATCAGCGGGTGAAGGACAACACCGTGGACGGACTCCATCTTTTCCGTGATCTTTCTGTTCCCGACAGCAAGGGACGCTGCTTTTACGCGCTTCCGGATGCCAGCTATGTGCTGCAGACAGGCAATGCCGTCACCCTGTATGGCGAAGCATGGCAGCTGAAGGATGGCAGCATGCGTCTTTTCAGCCGGGATGGAGATATCGTTACCCTTTCCGATTCATCCTATTGATATGAAGGAGGTTCCCCGATGATTGACCGCAAAGAAGCCGTAGCCTTCGCCGAGAACCTGGTGTCCCAAATGACCCTGGAGGAAAAAGCCTCCCAGCTCCGTTTTGATGCTCCCGCCATCCCGCGTCTGGGCATTCCAGCCTACAACTGGTGGAATGAGGCCCTGCACGGCGTGGCCCGTGCCGGCACTGCCACCGTGTTCCCCCAGGCCATCGGTCTGGCCGCCGCCTTTGACGAGGATTTTCACCAGCAGGTGGCAGAGGTTATTTCCGAGGAGGGCCGCGCCAAGTACAACGCCCAGTTTGCCCACGGTGACCATGACATCTACAAGGGCCTTACCTTCTGGAGCCCCAACATCAATATTTTCCGTGATCCCCGCTGGGGCCGCGGCCATGAGACCTACGGCGAGGATCCCTACCTGACCTCCCGCCTGGGCGTCCGCTTCATCAAGGGGCTGCAGGGCAACGGCAAGTACATGAAGCTGGCCGCCTGCGCCAAGCACTTCGCCGTGCACTCCGGTCCCGAGGCGATCCGTCACGAGTTCGATGCCATTGCCACTCCCAAGGACATGGAGGAGACCTATCTGCCTGCTTTCGAGGCCGCCGTGAAGGAAGCCGGCGTGGAAGCCGTCATGGGCGCCTACAACCGCGTCAACGGAGAGGCCGCCTGCGGCAGCAAGACGCTGCTGGTGGACATTCTGCGCGGCAAGTGGGGCTTCCGGGGCCATGTCACCAGCGACTGCTGGGCCATCCGCGATTTCCATACGCATCACATGGTCACCTCCACCGCCCCGGAGTCCGCCGCCCTGGCCCTGAAGATGGGCTGCGATACCAACTGCGGCATCACCTATCTGCATCTGCTGGAGGCCTATCAGGAGGGGCTGGTCACCGAGGAGGACATCACCCGCGCCGCGGTGCATCTGTTCACCACCCGCTATATGCTGGGCATGTTCTCGGAGGATTGCGAATATGACGCCATCCCCTACACCGCCGTGGATACCGATGAAAACAACGCCGTCGCCACCGCCGCCGCCGAAAAGAGCATGGTGCTGCTGCGCAACAACGGCATCCTGCCCCTGGATCCCGCCAGGGTGAAGACCATTGCCGTGGTCGGCCCCAATGCCGACAGCATTCTGGCACTGAAGGGCAACTACTACGGCACCTCCAGCCGCCAGGTCACCTTCCTGGCCGGTCTGCGGGCCTACTGCGCCGCCCATGGCATCCGTGTGCTGTACAGTGAGGGCTGCGACCTGGTGAAGGACCGCACCGAAAATCTCGGTCAGGCCGGTGACCGCCTGGCAGAGGCCCGCATCGTGGCGGAGGCCGCCGATGTGGTCATCGCCTGCGTCGGTCTGGATGAGACGCTCGAAGGTGAAGAGGGCGACACCAGCAACTTCTCCGCCAGCGGCGATAAGCTGAACCTGTCCCTGCCCAAGTCCCAGCAGCTGCTGATGGAGGTCCTGGCCGCTGTGGGCAAGCCTCTGGTCACCGTACTGGCTGTCGGCTCCTCCCTGAACGTACCCGAAGGCGATGCCGAGGTGCTGACGTGGTATCCCGGCCAGGCCGGCGGCACCGTGCTGGCCCGCCTGCTGTTCGGCGAGATCAACCCCTCCGGTCATCTGCCGGTCACCTTCTATCAGAGCCTGGAGGATGTTCCCGAGTTTACCGATTACAGCATGAAGGACCGAACCTACCGCTACTTTGGTGGCAAGCCGCTTTATCCCTTCGGCTACGGTCTCTCCTACACAAAGTTTGAGGCAGTCGCAGCCTCCGTGGAGGGACAGACCGCTCAGGTCACCCTGCGCAACTGCGGTGCCGTGGCCGGTGATACGGTCGCCCAGGTATACGCGCTGCCGGAGCATTGCGCCGACGCCACCCCCAATCCCCGCCTGATCGGCTTCAAGCGTGTTTCCCTGCAGCCCGGTGAGGAAAAGACCGTCACCGTGCCTCTGGACAAGCTGGCCTTTACCGTGGTGAATGACGCCGGTGAGCGCAAGGCGGTTTCCGGTGCCTGGACCATCTATGCCGGCATCAGCCAGCCCGACGCCCGGAGCGTGGAGCTGCTGGGCACGGCCCCCGTCTGCCTGAAGATCCAGAAGTAAACAGAAACGGAGAAAGCTTCTATGTCCAGCTATCAGATCCGCAAAACGCCCGGCGATACGGCCTGGTTCCGTCATGACCGCTTCGGCATGTTCATCCACTGGGGGCTCTACGCCCTGGGCGCCCGGCACGAGTGGCTCAAGAACCATGAGTGCACCCCGGATGCCGTCTATGACGAGTACATGAAGTACTTCGACCCGGACCTCTTTGATGCCCGGGAATGGGCCCGGACCGCCAAGGCCGCCGGCATGAAGTATGCGGTGCTGACCACCAAGCACCACGAAGGCTTCTGCATGTTCGACTCCAAATATACGGACTACAAGGTCACCAATACCCCCGCCGGCCGCGATCTGGTGAAGGAGTATGTGGAGGCCTTTCGCGCCGAGGGGCTGAAGGTGGGCTTCTACTATTCCCTCATCGACTGGCATCATCCGGATTTTCCCATCGATACCAAGCATCCCCGCCGTTTTGATGACCATGTGCCCGAGCTGAATAAGGGTCGGGACATGCGCCGCTACGCGGAGTATATGCGCAATCAGGTCACCGAACTGCTGACCAACTACGGCAAGATCGACATCCTCTGGTTCGATTTCTCCTATCCGGACGATCAGCTGGAGGGCCGTCCCTGGCTGAAGGGCAAGGGCAAGGAGGACTGGGAATCCGAAAAGCTGATTGCCCTGGCCCGCAGCCTGCAGCCCGGCATCATCATCGATAACCGCACCGGTCTGGAGCAGGACCTGTGGACGCCCGAGCAGTATCAGCCCCAAAGCTGGGTCCGCCATGCCGAAACCGGCGAGCTGGTCACCTGGGAGGCCTGCCAGACCTTCTCCGGTTCCTGGGGCTATTACCGGGACGAGCAGACCTGGAAATCCCCGGAGATGCTCATCCAGATGCTGGTGCAGACCGTCTCCCTGGGCGGCAATCTGCTGATGAATGTCGGTCCTACCGCCCGCGGCTATTTCGATTACCGCGCCGTGAATGCTCTGAAGGTCTACGGCGACTGGATGAAGTACAACAGCCGCTCCATTTACGGCTGCACCATGGCCGAGCCGGAATTCACCGCGCCCGCCGGCTGCAGACTGACCCAGTCCGAGGATGGCAAGCGCCTGTATATCCACCTGTTCGATTATCCCTTCGGCTTCCTGGAGGTGCCCGGTCTGGCCGGCAAGGTGGCCTATTGCCAGTTCCTGCACGATGCCAGTGAGCTCCGCTTTACCGAGGGCAGGGTGGATCACTTCAGCGAGGGCCGCTCCGCCGCGGAGGATCTGCTGATCGTCAAGCTGCCGGTAGTCAAGCCGCCGATGATCGTTCCCGTGATCGAATGCTTCCTGAAATGAGAGGAGGTCGCCCGTCTTGCACGAGCATTTTGTGGACCTTGGTCGTTACGTTCCCGGTCTTGCCTGTGAGATCCGTTATGCCACCGATCATAACCTGACCGGTCATCCCCTGAGCGGCTACACCGTCCCCAAGGCTTTGGGCACCGTTGAAATGGGCAATGCCCTGCGGCTGGCCATGCTGGAGGCGAAATCCAAAGGCTACGGCCTGCTGGTCTATGACGCCTACCGTCCCCAGAAGGCAGTAAATGATTTCATCCTGTGGAGCGCTATGCCCGAGGACTACCTGACCAAGGACGAGTTCTACCCTGAATTTCCCAGGGACCGTCTGTTCAGCCTGGGCTTCCTGGCCCGCCGCTCCGGCCACAGCCGCGGCTCCACCATCGATCTGACACTGACCGAAAACGGCGAGCCGCTGGACATGGGCACCGGCTTCGACTTCATGGGCATCGAGAGCCACGTGGTCTGGGACGGCATCCGGCCGGAGCACCTGCACCGCCGCCGGATCCTCTACGACATCATGAAGACCGCCGGCTTCCGCTCCTATCAGAATGAGTGGTGGCATTTCACCCTGGAGAATGAGCCCTTCCCCGATACCTATTTTGATTTCGATATCGAATGACCTTCACAGAGAAAGGAAGTACGATCATGCTCGATCGCAACATTGCCGCCGAGGTGCTGGCCTGTGCCACCCGGACCGGCGGTGACTTTGCCGAAATTTTCCTGGAGGACCGTCTTGACCATCTGCTGCTTATGAAGTCCAACCGCATGGATACCGTCAACACCGGGCGCATCCATGGTGCCGGCATCCGCGTCTTCAATGGCACCAGCGCCGTCTATGTGTATACCAACGACACCAGCCGTGAGGGGCTCCTCGCCTGCGCCGAACAGGCGGCGGCCGCCGTCCATGCCGGTGCCGGCTGCGCGCCCATCGCCATGAAGCCTGTCCATGCCGAGCGTCCGGAGGAGATCCGTATCATGCCGGATACCGTCAAGGCCGCGCTCAAGGCAGAAAAGCTCCGCGCCGCCAACAGCGCCGCGCGGACGCTTTCCAAGGAGATCGTGCAGGTGCAGGCCCGGTACCTGGACAGCATCCAGAACGTGCTGATCTGCAATACCGAGGGCACCTTTGTCACCGATCAGCGCGTCTGGAGCCGTATGAGCGTGAACGCCATCGCCTCCGACGGCACCGAAAACCAAACCGGCTCCTGCAATCCCGGCGCGATGATGGGTTTCGAGCTGTTCGATGACCGCGTGGATCCGGAAGCCATTGCCCGCAAGGCGGCCCAGCAGGCCGTGACCATGCTGCACGCGCCCGTCTGCCCCTCCGGCGTCATGCCTGTGGTGATCGGCAACGGCTTTGGCGGTGTCATCTTCCACGAGGCCTGCGGTCACAGTCTGGAGGCCACCAGCGTTGCCTACGGTATCAGCGAGTTCTCCGGCAAGCTGGGCCAGATGATCGCCGCGCCCTGTGTGACCGCCATCGATGACGGCACCATTCTCAACTCCTGGGGCAGCCTGCATGTGGATGACGAAGGCACTCCCACCACCAACCTGACCCTGATCCAGAACGGCAAGCTGGTCAATTACATGATCGACAAGCTGGGTGGACGCCGCATGAACATGCCCTCCACCGGCTCCGGCCGCCGCGAGTCCTACCGTTTTGCCCCCACCAGCCGCATGCGCAACACCTACATTGCCGCCGGAACGGATGATGAGGACGAGATGATCGCCACCATGGGCGACGGTCTCTACGCCAAGAGCATGGGCGGCGGCAGCGTGAATCCCGCCACCGGTGAGTTCAACTTCGCCGTGGATGAGGGCTACCTGGTCAAGGATGGCAAAATCATCCATCCCGTGCGCGGCGCCAGCCTGGTGGGCCGCGGCAGCGAGATCCTGCCGAAGATCGACCGCGTGGGCCGCAATCTGGCTCTGGCCGAGGGCATGTGCGGTTCCGTCAGCGGCAGCGTCCCCACCTGCGTGGGCCAGCCGTCCATCCGTGTAAGCAGCGTCACCGTCGGCGGCCGTTAAGGAGGAATGCAATATGAAGCTTGAACAGTTTATGGATCAGCTCCTTGAAGCCGCCAAGAAGGGCGGCATCGAGACCGCCGAGGTCTACGCGGTCACCGGCTCCAAATTCCGTGCCCGCACCGTCAACACCAAACTGGATACCTACGAGGTCAGCGACTCCTGCGGCCTGAGCCTGCGCGGCACCGTCAACGGCCGCATGGGCTATGCCTCCACCCAGGCACTGGACGAGGAAGCCATCCGCCAGCTGGTGGAGGGCGTCATCGAGTCCGCCGAATTGAATGAGGCCGAGGAGCAGGATGAGATCTATCCCGGTGATAAGGAATACCCCGTGCTGCCCGAGCCGGATTGCGATCTGGACAGCGTGACCGCCGCGCAGAAGCTGCAGGTCTGCCGGGATATGGACCAGGCCGCCATGGGCGCGGATCCCCGCATCCGCCAGATCGAGGGCAGCATGGTCTCCACCTCCAAGGGCACGCTGCTGATGAAGAACAGCTACGGTCTGGATCTGAAGAGCAGCGAGCAGATGCTGGTCGCCTATTGCTTCCCCGTCGCCAAGGACGGAGAGGCCACCTCCACCGGCGTGGATGTCTACTGCGGCACGAAGTTTGCGGGTCTGGATGCCGCAGCCGTCGGAAGGAAGGCAGCCGCCCAGGCGATTTCCCTGCTGCACGCCGCGCCTGTTCCCTCCGGCACCTATCGGGTGGTCCTGGACCGTGACGCCATAAGCGATCTGCTGGGCACCTTCTGCGGTATGTTCTCCGCCGAGAACGCGCAGCAGAAGCTCTCCCTGCTGGCCGGCAAGGAAGGCACGAAGATCGCCGCAGACGTCATCACCCTGATGGACGATCCCCTGCTGCCCGGCGGCCCCGCCAGCTGCACCTTTGATGCCGAAGGCTGCGCCACCCGCACCAAGGCCGTCATCGACCACGGCGTACTGACCACCCTGCTGCACAACCGCAAGACCGCCGCGCGCCAGGGCGTACAGACCACCGGCAACGCGGGCCGCGCCGGGTATTCCGGCCCCGTGCATGTGGCGCCCACCAATCTGTTCATCCAACCCGGCGAAAGCACCCCCGAGCAGCTGATGGCAGCGGTGGGCAACGGTCTGCTGATCACCGAGGTCAGCGGCCTGCACTGCGGTGCCAATCCCATCAGCGGCGACTTCTCCCTGATCAGCAAGGGCTTTGTCCTCCGGGACGGCAGGAAGGCTGAGCCCGTGGAGCGCATCACCGTGGCCGGCAACTTCTACCGTCTGCTGGAAAGCATCCGCGCCGTCGCCAATGACCTGAAGTTCAACGGCAGCAGCGTGGTTTCTCCCACCGTGGACGCCGGCGAGCTGTCTGTCTCCGGCTCCTGATGCCTGTTCACATTCGCTTCGCATTTGCGTGCTATGCTTTGATCAAGAAAGGAGGGATCATCCATGAGTGAAAAGCGTCTTTTCAACAAACCCAAGGAGCTGCTGGACCAGGCGGTGCGCACCGTTCGGGGCGACAATGCCACCCAGCTGATGGAGGCCTTTACCTCTGAGATGACCCTTGTGGCCGAGGGGCTGGCCGACGATCAGAGCAAGATCCGCCAGGAGCTGCGACGGCTGGAAAAGGATCAGGAGGAGACCCGGGTACAGACCCAAACCAGCTGTGACGCCATGACCTCCGCCCTGCAGGAAAACCAGCAATCCCTGGACCGAAAGCTGACCGACCTGAACCGCCGTCTGGACGCCCTGGAATCCCAGCTGAAGGGCCGGGCCGCCAGGGACAGCAAGCAGGGGCTCATCCGCCAGGCCACCATCCTGGTGGGCATGGTCTGCGCGACCGTGCTGCTGGTTTCCATTCTCCGGCTGTTTGCCTGAAAAGGAGGCTGCCATGAAAAGCTATCAGGAAATGCTGCAGGAATACCGGAAGCGCCGGCACGATTCCGTGGTGGACGTGCTGGCCACCGGTCTGACCTATACGGATGAGCTGGCCGTGGAGATGGGCGTGCTGGAGGAAAGCGGCATTCTGGCCGAGCTGACCGATACCGTCACCGGCGCGCTGCCCTTTGTGCTCATTGCGGTCACCGAGGGCTCCAAGGTCATCCTGGGCCGCAAGCCCATGAAGACCGGTGCGGCGGACGGTGCCTACCGGATGCTGAAGACCGGTGCGGCCCTGGGTGTCGGCGGCGCCGTTCTGTCCGCTGCAGGGTTGTGGGCCGCGCTCCCCGCCTCCATGGGTGTCCGCGCGCTGTTCGACCGCTACAAGAGCCGTGCCCTGACCGGTCTCCGGGTGCAGAGCCGCATCGACCGGCTGCATGAGCTGAACGCCCATATCCGCTCCGCCGATCTGCCGGAGGACGAAGGGGAGCTGCTTCCCGCTCCGTCCGTTCCTGCCGACGGCGCCGTGGTTTGAAGCGCCGCCCGGAAGAAATTTTATCCGCATCTTGACAAGTTCCCGGCTTATTGGTATACTATTGAGGCTGTATTGTAGCAATTTCGGGAGCAATTCCGATTGACTTTCCATGATGAGGAGTGTTGACCATGTTCCGTACCTATCAGCCCAAGAAGCGTCAGCGCAGCAAGGTGCACGGCTTCCGCGCTCGTATGTCCACCAAGAATGGCCGCCGCGTGCTGGCTGCCCGTCGTCGTCGTGGCCGCAAGGAACTGACGGTCTGATGACCGCAGGCAGTCTTTCATAGGCTGCCGTTCAGGCCACGGTGAATTTTTACCGTGGATGAAGCCCGCCCAGAGGACGTTTTGGCCTGTTGGGACGGGCTTTTCCTTTGTACTGTGTATGCTCCGGCGCCGTCCGGATGAAGCATAACGGACAGACACCTGTCTGTCTGAACCCGGGACCCATCGCACAGAGACAACACGAAGGAAGCCGCATCCGGCTTCCGGAGGATGAAACCATGGAGAAGCAATACCGGTTGAGAAAGAACAAGGCCTTCCAGTACGTGTACCATCGCGGAAAGAAGGCCTCCACGCATGATCTGGTCATGCTCCTCGCCAAGGGCAGGGGCGTGCAGGTCGGTTTTTCCGTCAGCAAAAAGGTGGGCAACGCCGTCACCCGCAACAAGGTGAAGCGCCGCCTGCGTGAATGCTTCCGGCCCTATCTGGGGGATGTGAAAAACGGCTTGTACATCATTGTAGCCAGGCCCTCAGCCGCAGAGGCCACCTTCCAGAGTCTGCAGAAGGACGTTCGCTATCTGCTCAGAAAGCAGGACGCCTTTACTCAGGAAGGGAATCGCGCCTGATGAAACGTATCCTTCTCTGGCTGATCCGCTTTTACCGCCGGGAGCTGAGCCCCAGGAAGCGCACACCCTGCTGCCGCTACTTCCCCACCTGCTCGGAGTACGCCGTCACCGCCGTGGAGCGGTACGGCGCCCTGAAGGGAGGAAGCATGGCCGCGTGGCGGGTGCTGCGCTGCAATCCGCTCAGCAAGGGCGGCTATGACCCTGTGCCCGAGGATCCCCTTGTGACCGTCAGAAGGGAATGACCTCATGTACGAAATGTTCGCAAGTATCCTCCAGTGGATCTACAGCTGGCTGGGCAACTACGGCTGGTCCGTTGTAGTGTTCACCTTCCTCATCCGCATCATCATCCTGCCCTTTGACTACAAGAGCAGGGTCGCCATGCGGAAGACCCAGAAGATCCAGCCCCAGCTGAACAAGCTGCAGCAGAAGTACGCCAACGACAAGGACAAGCTCAATCTGAAGATGAGCGAGCTGTACAAGAAGGAGAAGATCAATCCCCTCTCCTCCTGCCTGCCCATGCTGTTGTCCATGCCCATTCTGTTCTGCATGTTCGGCGCCATGCGTATCGTGGCCAATCAGCAGATCGTCATCCAGGTGCTGGATATGCTGCAGGGCCGCGCTCCCGAAATGGAGAGCTGGTACTGGATCAAGAACATCTGGATGCCTGACAGTCCCTTTGCCTCCATGCTGCCCAGCCTGAGCATGATGCAGCAGGTAACGGACGCCAACATCTGGACGACCTACTTCACCCCTGAGGTGATCGCCGCCCTGCCCGCCGAGCTGGGTCTGACCGTGGAAAGCTTCACCTCCGCCAACCTGCAGACCACCATCTCCACCATCAGCGCCTATCTGCAGACCACGTCCTGGTATGCCAACAGCGGCGCGCTGTCCGGCTGGACCTTCAACCTGTGGATCACCACGATCTCCGTGATGAAGGACTGGAACGGTCTGTTCATCCTGCCTGTGCTGTCCGCCGGCTCCCAGTTCATCATGACCAAGCTGCAGCCCTCCCAGCCTGTTCAGACCGATGCCCAGGGCAACAAGATCCAGAATCAGCAGACGGCCGGTACCGGCGCCTTCATGACCTGGTTCTTCCCGCTGTTCTCCCTGTGGATCTGCGCCAACTACAACGGCATGTTCGCCCTGTATTGGGTCGCTTCCAACCTGGTCGCCATGCTGGAGACCGTCGGCATCAACAAGTATCTGGACGCTAAGGACAAGAAAGCAATGACCGCGGAGGGAACCGTCAAATGAGAAGCGTTGAGAAGAGCGCAAAGACCTATGAGGAAGCACTGGAGGCTGCTCTGAAGGAGCTGAACGCCTCCATCAGTGATGTGGATGTCCTGACCCTGGAGGAGGGCAGCAAGGGCCTGTTCGGCTTCTTCGGCAGCCGTCCCACCAAAATCCGTGTGACCCTGAAGGAGCAGGAGGAGGAGGAGGATCTGCTCTCCCTGCTGCATGACGAAGAGAAAAAGCCTGAGCCCGTACGCCGCACTCCCAAGCCCGAGAAGGCCGAAAAGCCTGCCCGGCCCGTGGAGCAGAAGAAGCCCGCCGAACCCAAGCCTGCAAAGCCCGCTGAACCCGTGACTGCCGAGCCCGCTCCCGTGGAAGCGGAAGCTGAACCCGAAACCCCCGCTGCCGAGCCTGCCGCCGAAGAGGCCGAGGCACCCATTGCAGAGAAGAAGCGCCGTCCCCGTCAGCGCAAGCCGCGCAACAAAGGGCCCAAGCCCGCGGCCGAGGACGCGGACGAGCAGCCCGCTGAAAAGAAGCCCCTGCCCCCCAAGGCGCCCGCCAAGCCCCTGGAGCGTCCCGAGATCACCATGATCCCCGATGAGGAGATCGCCGCCGATTCCGCTGAAGCCAAGGCCCGCGACTTCCTGAAGGAGCTGACCACCCTGATGGGTGTGGATGTCGCCATCGCCATGGGCAAGGACACCGAGGGCAACCTGTTTGCCCAGATGACCGGCGATACCCTGGGTGTGCTGATCGGCCGCCATGGTGAGACGCTGGACGCCCTGCAGTACCTGACCAGCCTGAAGGTCAACCGCGGCCAGGAAGGCTACACCCGCGTGACCCTGGACACCGAGAACTATCGGGCCAAGCGTGAGGATACCCTGATCCGCCTGGCCAACCGGATGGCCAACCGTGCCGTCAAGACCGGCCGCAAGGTCAGCCTGGAGCCCATGAATCCCTACGAACGCCGCATCATCCACAGCGCCCTGCAGACCAACGAAGCGGTGGATACCCACTCCGAGGGAGAAGAACCCAACCGTCATGTGGTCATCACCCTGCGTAAAGCCTGATCATCTCCATCCTACCCTTCGGGGTGGGATTTTTCTATGCAAAAACGCATCCTTTCGGATGCGTTTTTGCATAGTGCAGGTATCAATTTTTCCTTTGGATGACCTCCTGCAGCTGTGCCGTATACAGGCGGTAGTACGCCCCGTGCTGCGCCATCAGTTCCTCGTGATTGCCGCACTCCTGAATGCCGCCGTCATCAATATACATGATCTTGTCGCAGTGGCGGATGGTGGACAGGCGGTGGGCAATGATGAAGCTCGTTCTGCCCTGCAGCATGGCATTCAGGCCCTTCTGGAGTGCCTGCTCGGTCTGCACATCAATGGAGGAGGTAGCCTCGTCCAGCACCAGGATGGCCGGATCGCTCAGCAGGGTGCGCGCGAAGCTGATCAGCTGCTTCTGACCCTGGCTCAGGCCAGAGCCGCGCTCATGTACCTCCGTCTCATAACCGTCCTTCATCTGGCGGATGAAGCCGTCCGCGCACACGGTTTGGGCGGCCCGCTTCATTTCCGCATCCGTGGCGTCCAGCTTGCCATAGCGGATATTGTCCGCAATGGTGCCGGAGAAGATGAAGCTGTCCTGCATCATAATGCCCATGCGGCTGCGCAGGGACCGCACCGTCACATCAGTGATGTCCTGCCCATCGATCAGCACCCAGCCGCTATCCACATCATAGAAACGAGAGATCAGGTTGACGATGGTGCTCTTGCCGGCACCCGTGGGCCCCACCAGGGCCACGCTTTCACCGGGCTGCACCGTGAAGGATACATCGTGCAGGATCTCCTTGCCGGGCTCATAGGAGAAGCGCACATGGTCAAAGGTCACCTGTCCCCTGATTGGCGGCATTTCGGCGGCTCCGGGCTTGTCCGCCACGGTCACCGGCTCATCCATCGTCTCGAAGATGCGCTCCAGATAGGCCATGTTGTTGATGAAGTTGTTGAAGATATTGCCCAGGTTCATAATGGGCTGCCAGAACCTGCTGGCGTAGCCGGAGATGGCCACAATGGTGCCCACAGTCTTGCCCAGCCCGGCAAATACGATCAGGCCGAAGATATAGATGGCCGCACGCACCAGCACGGAGATGGTGTCAATGCCGGGCCACACCAGGTTGGAGTACCGCACCGCGCCCATCCAGGCATCCCGGCAGTTGCCGGAAAGGCCCGAAAAGATCTCCGCGTTCTCGTCCTCGCGTACGAAGATCTGATTCACCTTCGCGCCGGTGATGTTCTCCTGCAGATAGGAGTTCAGGTTGGAGTTTTTGTTGGAGACCACCTGCCAGGCCTTGCGCTGCTTGTTCTTGATCCACAGCATGAACACCGCCAGGAAGGGTATGCCGCACATGACTACCGTGGACAGCTCCACATCCACCGCGTACATGAAGATGATGATGAAGATCAGGTTGAAGATCTCCAGCACCATGTTGATCAGGCCGTTGGACAGCATGTCCGACACGGAGTTCACATAGTTGACCACGCGGATCAGGATCTTGCCGTGGGGGCGGTCGTCATAATACTGGAAGGACAGCTCCTGCAGATGGGCAAACAGGTCCTTGCGGATATTATAGATGATCTTCTGGCTGGTGCGTACCATGATCCGGGAGCGGATCGTCACCATCACCACGCTGAAGGCATAGATGAGCACCAGCAGCCCTGCCAGCATCCACAACTGCTGCATATCCTTGTTGGGGATGGCTTCATCCAGGGCCTTCTGGGTCAGGATAGGCGCGAACAGGCCGCTGATGGCCCCCAGCGCGCTCAGGCACAGGGCCAGCAGCATCTTCCACTTGTAGCGGGCAATGTACCGCCAGGCCCGCTTCATGTGGCGTATATCAAAGGGAGATTCCAGGGCTTCATCCACACGGTACGTGTTCTTACGCTTCGCCATGGTGCTGCGCCTCCTTTCCGGAAAGGCTCCGGATCAGCTCCTCCAGCTCCCGGTCCAGACCGGTCTGAAGCTTCACCAGCTCATAATAATAGTCCTTCTTCGCGATCAGCTCTTCATGGGTACCTTCTTCGCTGATGCGGCCATCCTGCAGCACCAGGATCTTGTCCGCGCTGCGGGTGGTGGAAATACGCTGGGCAATGATGATCTTGGTGCAGGGATAATCCAGGCTGTTGATGCCCTCCTGGATCTGCTTCTCCGTTTCCATATCCACCGCAGAGGTGGTATCGTCCAGGATCAGCACTGCGGGCCGCACCGCCAGGGCACGGGCCAGGGAGATGCGCTGCTTCTGTCCGCCGGAAAGGCCCACGCCGCGCTCGCCAACGATGGTATCATAGCCCTCCGGCATTTTGGAAATGAAGGATGCCGCGGCCGAAAGCTGGGCGTAGCGTTCCACCTCGGTCTGCTTCAGCTGGGTATCGCCGTAGGCTATGTTCTCCTCAATGCTCTCCGAGTACAGCAGCACGTCCTGATTGGCCAGACCGATGGCCTTGCGCAGCTGGGGCAGCTTCAGCTGAGAAATATTGATCCCGTCCAGCAGCACCTCGCCCTCCGTGGGATCGAAGAAACGGGGGATCAGGTTGATCAGCGTGGTCTTGCCGCAACCGGTCTCTCCCATGATGGCTACTGTCTGGCCGGGCTCCGCCGTAAAGCTGATATCCCGCAGCACCGGCACGGTTCCATCCTCGTATTGAAAGGACACATGGCGGAACTCCACCTTGCCCCGGAACGCCTCCGGATGGTCCACCGCGTCGTCCTTACTGCGGATGGTGGGCTCCGCGTACCAAAGCTCCATCACCTTTCGGGCTGCCGCGGAGAAGCGCTGGAACTCATTCAGCACGCCGCCCAGCTGACGCATGGGGTTGCACACAGCCCAGATCAGGCCGGAGAAAGCCACATATTCGCCCATGGTCAGGTCGCCCCTGATCAGACGGATACCGCCGATAACCATCAGCAGCACCGGCAGGATGTTGGCGCAGCTTTCCACCGCCGGGTAATACCGCAGCCAGGTCATCTGCGTTTCCACATTGGTCTGCTGATAGCCCGTATTCGCCTTGTCGAACTTCTCCATCTCATAGTCTTCCCGAGCAAAGGCCTTCACCACCCGGTTGCCGGAGATATTCTCCTGAGCATCCGTATTCATGCCGGCAAACTTCTCACGCAGCAGTACATGCATGGGCTGCACGCGCAGGCGGAAGCGGTATACAATGAAGAAGATCAGCGGTGTCAGCGCCAGCAGGCACAGGGCCAGCCGCCAGTCCATCACCAGAAAATAGACCGCCGCCGCTCCAAACAGCGACACGCACTCGATGACCATGCGGACCACCCAGGCGATCATATGGCGCACCGCGTCCAGGTCGCCGGTCATGCGGGTCATCAGGTCGCCGGTGCGGTATTTGGCATAGAAGGTCATATCCTGCCGCTGCACCTTGTCATAGAGCGTATTGCGGATGCGATACAGCACATACTGGGATACGTGCTCGTAGGTAATGCACACCACATACACGATGACCACCCGGAACAGCGTCAGCCCGATCATCGCGCCGATCAGCTGCCAGAACACGTCCTGGTGGTAAGCCAGATTGTCCGCCGCGTCCTCCCCGCTCAGGAACAGGTTCACGATCTGCCCTGTAAAGTAGGGCACCACCAGCTGCAGCACGTTGTAGAGCACTGTGCCCGCCATGGCCAGGATGTAGATGATCCGTCGGCCCTGCATGTTCTCCCACAGGAAGGCGATCCTTCCTTTGGGATAGGGCCATATTTCCTTTTCCTTCATTTTGTCCCTCCGCTGCCTTCTCTCCGGAAATTTGCCGAAAAACAGCAGAATAGGTTATAGCATTTTCCCGTAAAAGGGAATATAATAAATCGTATCGAATGATTGAAAAAAACGATCATCGGAGGTACCCGGATGCCACAGCTGTACGAGCCGTCTGATCCCCTGCGTTTTCCCTTTGAATGCTTCACCTACGACTCCTCGAAGTATCCCTTTCCCGTGCCTCCGCACTGGCACTATTTTGCCGAGCTGCTGCTTGTCCGTTCCGGTTCCGTTTCAGTGACAAACAATGACCGTGAGCTTCTTCTTTCTCCCGGTGAGGCGGCGTTCGTTTTCCCGCAGAGCGTGCACAGCATCGGCAGTCCGGACGCTCCGCCCGTGGTCTACGACGTGATCAAGGCGGACCTGAACCAGCTGAAGCTCAGCCCCGCCTATGCCCCAGAATTGAAAAAAATCATCGAAGACGCTTCCCTGCACCACATGTGCACCCGCTTTGATGCCGACGCGGTGCGGCAGATGCTGCTCTCCGAACGGGTAGGCCTTTGCCTGAAGGAATGCCGGGAAAAAGCCTACGGATATGATCTGATCGTCCAGTCCACGCTGCATCAGATCATGACCGACCTGATCCGTCAATGGATGCTGGACGGCTTCTCCATTCAGCGTTCGGTCTACCAGTCGGAGCTGTTCGGTTCTGTCGCCTCCATCACCTCCTACATTGAGGATCATCTCCGCGAAACGCTGCGTGTGGAGGACCTGGCCAACTACTGCCGCATGAGCTATCCCTCCTTCGCCCGGAAGTTCCGCGCCCTGTACGGCATCTCCTGCAAGGAATACATCGAGCAGGTGCGCATCGCCCGGGTGGAGCACTTTCTGCTCTTCACCGACTGGGAGCTGACCTTTATCAGTCAGGAAGCAGGCTACGCGGACTGCAGCCATATGATCCGGGATTTCAAGCGGCTGAAGGGCATGACCCCCGGCAAATACCGCCTGCAGCAGCTTCCGGCCGTGCCTTCCTCCTCCCGAAAATAAAAACGCCGAAATGAACAAAAGCCGCCCAACGGATATCGCATCCGATGAGCGGCCTTTGGCTATCAAGGATTATTCCAAGTTTTTTATAAGGAGCGTTTTATTCGATGCCCCGGCGCACGGCATAGGCCAACTCCGGCTTATCGGTAATGATGGCATACACATCATGCTTGAAAAGCCAGGCCATCCGTTCCTCGTCGTTGACCGTCCACACCTGGCAGCCGATGCCGAACTCCGCCATCTCCTCCAGGGTCTCCTCCGTGATGTAGGAATCCTCTGGATTGACCCAACGGAAGCCGCGTTTGCTGGCATACTCACCGGCATCATCCAGGAAGGCCATCACCAGGCAGGCACAGTCCACATCAGGCGCGATGGACTTGATCTTCCGCAGGCTGCGATGGTTGAAGGAGGAGAACAGCACCTTCTTGCGCAGGCCGTACTCGTCCACCAGTGCCATCACCTTCTCCTCCAGACCGATCTGGGGCACCTCGGTGTTCTTCAGCTCAATGTTGGTAAACACGTTCTGATTGCGGATGAAGGCAAAATACTCCCGCAGGGTGGGAATGGTGTTTCCGGGTATCTGCAGGGCACCGGCATGGACCTCCGTCTTGCCCAACTCCTCCGCCGTCAACTCGTTCACCATCTCATAGCGCTCGGTATTGGCCTTCAGGCAGTAGTCGTGATAAATGACCACCTCACCGTCAGCACTCAGCTGCACGTCCAGCTCGATGCCGTCAGCACCGGTCTTCACGGCTTCCTTGAAGGCATGCATGGTGTTTTCGGGATAAAGGCTGCTATAACCGCGGTGAGCAATGATCTTCGTTGAGCACTCCATGGGCAACGCACCTCGTTTTCATAAATTGACGAACCGGAAATATACAAAAAAGACGTACCCCGTCTTCAGGGGAAGAAGCAATGAAACGATTTCCAGTCGTTGTGATTATTGTAGCATAAACCGCCAAAAGATACAAGATGATTTCCACAGGAACGTAAAAAAAGATACATGCCCCGTGGAAAAAGTTACCTGTCGTTTGCGCACGCAAAAAGCCTGTCCGGAGCAAAGATCACGGACAGGCTTTTTCAGCGTAAGCTTACTGAACGTTGGCAGCTTCGACAGGATAGACGGAAACCTTCTTCTTGTCGCGGCCCAGACGCTCGAAACGGACGATACCGTCGGTCAGAGCAAACAGGGTGTCATCCTTGCCAATGCCCACATTGGTGCCGGGATGGATGTGAGTGCCGCGCTGGCGGACCAGGATGTTGCCGCCCTTGGCGAACTGGCCATCGGCACGCTTCGGTCCAAGACGCTTGGATTCGCTGTCACGGCCGTTACGGGTAGAACCCATGCCTTTCTTATGAGCGAATTGCTGAAGATTAAGCTTAATCATTTCTTCTTCCTCCATTCGTGAGTGATACAAGATCGTTGGCGGAGCGTATGGTTACTTTGAGATTTCTGGGATACTGCTCTTCAATATCCTGAAGTCCCTGAAGCAAAGCACGCATGAGAATACCGGTCTCGTGGATCTACACCAGATCCAGGTCCCCGGGAAGGATGAAGGACAGCATGCCGTTGTCGTTATCCACCACGGTATCGTCCGTGGGGATGCCGCAGACGGTTTCCAGGCTGTTGACGATGGTCGCCCCCAGCACGGACACCGCGGCGCACACGATATCCTCGTGATTGCGCTTGGCATACCCGGCATGACCCCGGGCGCTGAAGCCCTTGAGGTAGCCGGATTCATCCTTGAACAGCGTTGCCTGAATCATTACGCGTTGATGGCAGTGATCTCAACCTTGGTATAAGGCTGACGATGGCCATTCTTGCGGTGATAGTTCTTCTTGCTCTTGTACTTGTAGACGATAATCTTCTCGCCCTTCACCTGAGCAAGCACCTTGCCCTCAACCTTGGCACCCTCGATAACAGGATTGCCGACCTTGATGTCGCCGTCATTGCTGACCATCAGGACATCGAAGGAAATGACGCTGTCTACATCCTGGTTGACCTTCTCGATATAGATCACATCACCCTGGGAAACACGGTACTGCTTACCGCCAGCTGCAATAATTGCATACATGGTATAAGCACCTCCTCTAAATACTCGCCGGACCAGGTAGTGCAAGTGCACATTGACAGACCTGTCCCGTGCGGCTTACCCGAAAATAATAACACTTCAGCGGGACCATGTCAAGGCCGAATTTGCCCGGATCCCGCGGTTTTTGTCACTTTTTGCTGCGCTCAGCGTCGCAGTAGAGGCAGCGGTATACCCGGCGCTCCGCGTCCGCCAGCCGGAAGATCTGCGGCAGGGACGGCTCCACGGAGGTGATGCAGCGGGGATTCTTGCAGGTGATGATGTTCCGCAGCTCCAGGGGCAGCTGCAGCTTCTTCTTCTCCCGGATGACCCCGTCCTCGATGATGTTCACGGTGATGCCCGGGTCGATGTAGCCCAGCACGTCCAGGTCGATGTCGATATCATCGTCGATCTTGATGATGTCCTTGCGGCCCATGGCCTCGCTCTTCACGTTCTTGATGATGGCCACGGAGCAATCCAGCTCATCCAGGTGCAGATAACGGTAGATATCCATGCTGCGGCCTGCCCGGATATGGTCCAGCACGATGCCGCGCTGAATGGAATCGATATTCATGCGTTCGCCTCCTCAAGCAGCCGGGTGATCAGTGCCATACGGACGAAGCGTCCGTTCCGCACCTGGGTGAAGTACACCGCCCGGGGATCGTCATCCACCCGGGTGGATATCTCGTTCACGCGGGGCAGCGGGTGCATGATGGCCAGATCCTTCTTCGCCGTCGTCAGCTTCTCCGGATCCAGGATGTAGGTATCCTTCAGGCGTACATAGTCCGCCTCATTGAAGAAGCGCTCACGCTGCACGCGGGTCATGTACAGGATGTCCAGCTCCGGCATGACCTCCTCCATGGTCTCCACCTGGCGGTATGGAATCTTGCGGTCATCCAGATCCCGCAGGATGTACTCCGGCACCCGCAGCTCCGGCGGGGAGATCATCACAAAGGAGATGCCTTCATAGCGGCTCATGGCCCCGATGAGGGAATGCACCGTACGGCCGAACTTCAGGTCGCCGCACAGGCCGATGACCATATGATCCAGGCGGCCCTTCTCGCGGCGGATGGTCAGCAGATCGGTCAGTGTCTGGGTGGGATGGTTGTGTCCGCCGTCGCCGGCGTTGATGATCGGCACATTGCTCTTCATCGCTCCTGCCATGGGCGCGCCCTCCTTGGGATGACGCATGGCGATGATATCGCAGTAGTTGGACACCGTGCGGATGGTATCGGTCAAGGTCTCTCCCTTGGCCGCGGAGGAGGATTCCGCGGAGGAGAAGCCCAGGACGCTGCCCCCCATGCTGAGCATGGCGGACTCAAAGGACAGGCGGGTGCGGGTGCTGGGCTCAAAGAACAGGGTCGCCAGGATGCGGCCCCGCTGGCTGTCTGCGTACTTCCGGGGATCCGCCAGCATATCATCCGCAAGATCCAGGATATCGCGGATCTCCTCCGTGGTGAAATCCGTAATGTTGATCAGGTGCTTCAAGCGTTTCTGCCTCCTTTGTTTCATCAGGCTGCACAGAAAACCCCACCCGCCAAAGCGGGTGAGGTCAGGGGATCACTTCTGCATCCAGCTTTCGTCGCTGGGATTGGCACGGAACTTCTTCAGCCGCTCGATATCGGAAGCCTGAATGTAACCATCCTCGGCCGCCACCTCGCACAGCACATCGAAGTTGCTCAGGCTGTGATTGATCACGTGGGCCTCGGCCAGGCGATCCAGGCCCTTCTGCATGCCATAGGTGAAAATGGACGCCACGCCCAGCACCTCGGCACCGGCCTCCCGCAGCACATCCACGACCTCCAGCACGGATCCGCCGGTGGAGATCAGGTCCTCCACCACGACCACCTTCTGGCCGGGCTCCAGCTTGCCCTCTATCTGGTTGCCGCGGCCATGGTCCTTGTGGCCGCTGCGCACATAACCCATGGGCAGGCCCATCAAATGGGCGGTGATGGCGGCATGGGCAATGCCGGCGGTAGAGGTACCCTCCAGCACCTCCACCTCGGGATAATACTGCTCAATGATGGCCTTCAAACCGGTCTCCACATCCGTACGGACAGCGGGAGCGGTCAGGGTCAGGCGGTTATCGCAATAAATGGGGCTCTTGATGCCGCTGGCCCAGGTAAATGGCTCATCGGGACGCAGGAACACGGCATGAATGGACAGCAGGTCACGGGCAATCTTCTTTTCCATGGGGATACGCTCCTTTCAGATCATCAGTTCAACCGAGGAATTCGCGGCAGCAGCGCTCATAGGCCGCCACGGGATCGGCAGCGGCGGTAATGGGACGGCCCACCACGATGTAATCGCTGTAGGCACGGGCCTTTTCGGGGGTCATGATGCGCACCTGATCGCCCACGTCGCCATCAGCGAACCGGATGCCGGGGGTCACGGTCAGGAAATCGGCGCCGCAGGCTTCCTTCACCAGCTTGGCCTCCAGCGGAGAGCAGACCACACCGGGCAGGCCGGCCGCCTTGGCATTGCGGGCGTAGGCCGCCACCGTATCGGGCATGCTGGCATTGATCAGCAGCTCCTGCTGCATACGCTCCTCGCTGGTAGAGGTCAGCTGGGTCACGGCCAGCAGGGTGGCACAGGTGCCGTCCTCCTTGGTCAGGCCCTCCTTGGCAGCCTCCATCATGGCGATGGTACCAGCTGCATGCAGGTTGGTCATGTCCACGTCCAGTTTGGAAAGGACCTTCATGGCCTTTTTCACGGTGTTGGGAATGTCATGCAGCTTCAGATCCAGGAAGATCTGATGGCCCCGGGCCTTGATCTCCCGCACCACGTCGGGGCCTTCGGCATAGAACAGCTCCATGCCGATCTTCACATAGGGCTTCTTCCCGGTGAACTGGTCCAGGAAGGCCAGGGTCTTTTCCTTGTTCTCAAAATCCAGGGCAATGATAACATCCTTTGCCATAAGCTTCATCCTCCTCATTTGATATTTCATTCAAAGTATGCATCCGAAGGTTTCCAAAGGGCGATCGGAAAGCCCTTTGGTCGCGCCATCAGGCGCGAAATTCCTTGTTCAGATACGGGTTATCTCCTTCAGGCTGTGAATGCCCAGCTTCTCCATGGCCCCGGGCAGCGCCTCAATGATGTCCTTGCACGCGGTGGGATTCACCAGATTTGCCGCGCCCACCTGCACTGCCTTGGCACCGGCCATCATCATTTCCAGCACATCCTCCGCCGTGCTGATGCCGCCCATGCCGATCACGGGGATCTTCACGGCGCCGGTCACCTGATACACCATGCGCACCGCCACCGGGAACACGCCCGGGCCGGAATAGCCACCCATCACATTGGCCAGCACCGGCTTGCTGCGCTTCAGGTCAATGCGCATACCCAGCAGGGTATTGATCATGGACAGGCCGTCCGCGCCGGCATCCTCGCAGGCCTTCGCGATCGAAACAATGTCCGTCACATTGGGGCTCAGCTTGATGTAGACCGGCTTGGTCGCCACCTGCTTCACCGCTTTGGTGATGCCTGCCGCCGCCTCACAGCTGGTACCGAAGGCCATACCGCCGCCGTGCACGTTCGGGCAGGAGATGTTCACCTCCAGGATGGCCACCTGCTCCTCCTGTGTCAGCTTTTCCACCGCGCGCACGTAGTCCTCCGTGGAGAAGCCGCTGATGTTGGCGATGATGGGCTTGTGGAAGATCCTGCGCAGCGCCGGCAGTTCCCAGGTGATCACATGATCCACGCCGGGATTCTGCAGGCCCACGCTGTTCAGCATGCCCGCGCTGCATTCCGCGATGCGGGGCGTAGGGTTGCCGTAGCGTCCTTCGATGGTGGTTCCCTTGAAGGAAAGGCTGCCCAAGATATTGATGTCATAATAAGAAGTGAACTCCTGCCCGAAGCCAAAGGTTCCGCTGGCCGGGATCACCGGGTTGTCCAGCTCCACGCCGGAGAGATTCACATGCAGATCCGTCACCACAGAACCTCCTCTCTGTCCAGCACCGGGCCGTCCTTGCAGACCCGCTTGTAGCCGCCCTTGACCTTGACAGTGCAGCCCATGCAGGCACCAAAGCCGCAGCCCATACGCTCCTCAAAGCTGTATTGGGCCGGCACGGAGATGGCTCCGTCCAGCGCCTTCAGCATGGGCAGCGGACCGCAGGCGCACACGCTGTCAAAGGTCAGCTGCGGCAGGGCGTCCGTCACCAGGCCCTTCACGCCGGCGGTGCCGTCCATGGTAGTCACCGTAAACGGCACGCCCAGCTGCTCCGCCATATCCCGCAGGAAGATCTCTTTCTCCGTGCCGAAGCCCGCCAGCAGCGTGGGCCGCTTGCCCTCCGCCAACAGAACACGGCACAGACCGATCATCGGCGGCAGCCCCACGCCGCCGCCCACCAGCAGAGGCCGGTCACCGCAGCGGGAGGTATCGAAGCCGTTACCCAGGCCGGTCAGCAGGTCCAGCCGCATGCCCGGAGCATAGCCCGTCATGGCGTCGGTGCCGTGGCCCACCACCTTGTAGACCAGGGTCAGACGCTTGTCGTCCCAGTCGCAGACCGAAATGGGCCTGCGCAGATAGAAGCCCGGCAGCTGCACCTGCACAAACTGGCCCGGCCGGGTAATGGCGGAGGTATCCCCCTCCAGCACCATGCGCCAGACCCATGGCGTCAGCTGCTGATTTTCCCGTATGGTAAAGAACATGCCGTCAGCTCCTTTATCAGTTGAGTCCGTTCCAGGCGATCCGGTCCCCTACCATGGTCAGGCGGCACGCGGCATGCACCTGCCATCCGGCAAAGGGCGTCGCATGGCCCTTGGAAAGGAACCGGTCCGGATCGATGGTTTCGTCCGTGTGCAGGTCAAACACCGTCAGTTCCGCCCGGTCACCAACTTCCATGCCGCCGTCCAGCCGGAAGCGCTTCCGGGGATTCACGGTCAAGTGGTCCACCAGCACCTCCAGCGGCAGCTTGCCGGTTTCCACCAGGTATGTATACAGCAGCGGGAAGGCTGTCTCAATGCCCACAATGCCCATGGCGGAGCCCCGCAGCCCCTTGGCCTTCTCCTCCGCCGCATGGGGCGCGTGGTCCGTGGCGATCATGCCGATGGTACCATCCAGCACCCCCTCCAGCAGCGCCGCCTGATCGTCCTTGCTGCGCAGGGGCGGATTCATCTTGAAGCGACCTTCATCCCGCAGATCATCCTCAGTCAGCAGCAGGTAATGGGGCGCGGTCTCGCAGGTGATATCCACGCCGCACCGCTGCGCCCGGCGGATGATGTCCACGCTTTCCCGGCAGGAAACATGGCACACATGGTAGCGGCAGCCGGTCTGCGCGGCCAGCTCCACATCCCGGGCAATGGGCTCCCATTCGCTGGAGGACGGAATGCCCGGCAGGTCATGCTCCGCCGCGTAGTGTCCGGCATGGATGCAGCCTCCGGCAGGGATCACCCGCACATCCTCGCAGTGTGCCGCAATGATGCTGTCCGCCGCGGCGCAGCGCTCCATGGCCAGCCGCATGGTCTCCGCCGTCTTCACGCCCCGGCCGTCATCACTGAAGCCGCAGACACGATCCGCCAGCGCGGCCATGTCGGTCACCCGGCCCTCGCCCTTCTGTCCCTCAGTAATGGTACCGTAGGGCAGCACCCGGATGACCGCGTTCTCCCGGATCAGCTCCTCCTGCACCCGCAGATGTCCGTCATCGTCCGGTGCCGGGTTCAGATTGGGCATGGCGCATACGGTGGTATAGCCGCCCCTGGCGCAGGCGGCGGAGCCGGTCGCAATGGTTTCCTTATACGAAAAACCCGGTTCGCGAAGGTGCACATGCACATCCACAAAACCGGGAAAAACAAACAGTCCGTTCAATTCCAAAACGCGATCGCAGCCGGCCTCCGACAATCCAACGCCGCGATCCGTGATCTTGTCATCCGTAATCATGATGTCCATGGTGTTCCAGGTCCCATGGTTCCATACCTGACCACCGCGAAGCAGTGTTTGCATCCGGACACCTCCTTGCTGTATCCGTCATATTATACAGGACACGGCAACGGATTGCAAGGTGTTTTCAAAGGTTTTGGCAAGCAAAAGTTGTCAATCCTTGCCACACAGCCGGTTGATGGTCGGAAAAGCCAACGGCCATACACACAGCAGGAACATGACCAGCAGGAAATAACGGAGCACCTGGAGCACCATGCTGCCCGGCATCAGGGCGTTGAACAAAGCCTTAAGTACCACACGGATGCCCATTGTCAGTGCCAGACCGAGCGCGACCTTGATGACCTGCGCCGGCAGGGTAGCGCGTGGATCGAACCGGATATGCTTTTCTTCGATCCGGCGTCCCAGCGTCAGGCCCAGTGCAGCCCCCAGCAGAGTGCAGCCATCCTTCACGCAGGCCTGCATGCAGGCAGCCTGAACCTCCGTCAGGGAAGGATCCCGAAGGCGCAAGGCAAGCACGATCACGATGACCGCCGAGCACAGGGTAACAAAGAGGTCGATCTTCAGTGCGGAAACCGACCGCGCTTCCAGCTTTTCCAGCAACGGCGGCACACCAAACGCGAAGCCATAACCGATGATCAGCCCAACGGCCACATCCTGGGGCGTGTGGACACCAAGATACATCCGGGTAAAGCCCACCGCAAGCGGGAGCAGAAGCAGGAGAAACTTGAAGACCTTACCCCCGAAATAACTGGCAATGCTGCCATAGGCAGAGGCCGCTGTGGCAGAGTGACCGCTGGGAAAGGAGAAATCCTCCGCGGTGCCTGCAGCGCCGTCGACCGTGGTCAGCGATGGATCGCGCACCCAGGGACGGGCGACCATGAACAGGCCCTTCAGCAGCGAAGTCAGGGCCAGAGCGGAGAAGCAAGCCGTGCAGATGCGGTAGCCCTTCCGCTTATCGACACACCACAGAATGATGGCGGCAAACAGGAAAAGGGCAACCTCATCCCCGAGATAGGTGATCCCGAGCATGAGTTTGTCCAGGAAAGGGGTGCGCAGGCCTTCGAGTACCTTCAGAAAAGTCATGGCTTTGCTCCTGTCAGCGAAAATCAGGCGGCGGGGGCTTCCTCAGCTTCGGCGGGCTGCTCTTCCGCGGGCTCGGCGGTGACACCTTCATTGACCTCAATAATGTAAGGATCCTCCTTGGTGCCGGAGCCGGAGGCGAAATGGACCGTATCCATCTTCAGCAGACAAGCGGGACGGACACCCACGTTCTGCCGGGCGTACCCTGCGTAGGAGATATGGCCGTTGTAGCCCACCACACTCATATAGTAGTGCTTGGGGCCTTTGATATCACTGACCCAATAGGTGGAGCAGTGATTGTTGCCTACAAATACGCCACGCTCCTTGGCATAAGCGGTGCACTTGCACTGGCGGGTGGGCTGCTCACCGTAAACACTCTTGGTGAAGCCGTAATTCGGGTTGCACATTTCCTTGCGGTTCAGCACAAAGATGGTGCCGCGATCTCCGCCCACCAGGCAAGGCAGGTACTCATCGGGGAAGATGGTGTGGGTCATGGTATCATTCATCCACACATACAGGTCGCTCTCCTCGATATTGTTGATGCGGCGGTAGTTGCGGTTCTGACTGTCCTTGCGGTCATCCACCCAGATGACGGGGTACATATCGATGATCAGCTCAGTCAGCAGCAGGGCGGTGTTGTCCTCCTCGTTGACGGTCAGTACGCGCCACATCAGCGGGGCGACCTCCCCTTCGGCACTTTCTGGGTAGCTGCCCATGATGACATACTGATACTTTTCCTTCTTGTTCCAGCCGCGGAAGGAAGCGGAGGCCTCCTCACCCAGTGCCAGGGGAGCAACACAGCACAGCACCAGCAGCAGACAAAGCAAACGTTTCAACATGAATGATTCCTCCAATATTGATATTCTCAGGATGCAGAGGGAAGCGGCTCGTCCCGGTTGGGGACGCGCCGGAGCACGACGAGATAGCAGACCATGTGGACCGCAAAGGTCAGGGCCCAGGAAATGGGATAGGAGATATACAGCACCTGCAGCGTGTGATACTCGGGGATGGCGAAGACCGTCAGGATCCAGATGATACGCATCAGGCAGGCGCCGGTCAGGGAGACGATCATCGGCATGACCGAGTAGCCGATGGCACGCAGTTGGCCGACCATGGTGTCCATCATACCGCACAGGAAATAGGTGGGCAGGATGATGCCCATGCGGATGAGCCCGTAGCGGATGACGTCGGGATCGGTGTTATAGAAGGAAAGGAAGGTGCTGCCGAAGGAGTACACCAGCAGCCCCATCACCAGGCCGATGGTCACGCAGGTACCCTGGCAGACCCATAACGTACGGCGCACGCGCTTGTATTGCTTGGCGCCGTAGTTCTGGCTGGCGAAGGTCTGATCCGCCTGAAAGATGGAGTTCATGGAGGTATAGACAAAGCCTTCAATGTTACTGGAGGCGGCGTTCGCGGCCACGATGGTGGCACCGAAGGAGTTCACGGAGGACTGGATGAGCACGTTCGATACAGAGAACAGGCAGCTTTGCAGACCGGCAGGCAAGCCGATGCGCATCATGGCCAGCAGCTGATCCTTGTGGACGCGGAGTGAGGAGATATCCAGATGGATGGCGCTGTCCGAGCGGATCAGGCAGATGATGACCATCACGCAGGAGATCAGCTGGCTGACGACCGTGGCAATGGCGACGCCCATCACGCTGAGATGGAAGACGATAACCAGCAGCAGATTCAGGGCCACATTCACCAGGCCGGACACGCTGAGGTACATCAGCGGGCGGCGGGTATCGCCTACCGCACGCAGGATGGCCGCGCCAAAGTTGTACAGCAGGTTGAAGGGCATGCCCAGGAAGTAGATGCGGACATACATGGCAGCGAGGTCGATCACGTCCTCCGGGCTGGACATGAGCTCCAGCAGCGGCTTGGCCAGGAAGAAGCCCACCGCGCCCACAAACACGCCGCAGATGCAGGCGATGGTGACGGCGGTATGCACACCCTTGCGCACATCCGCCAGATTCATGGAGCCGAAGGAACGGGCGATGACCACGCTGGCACCTACGCTCATACCCATAAACAGGCTGACCAGCATATTGATCAGGGAACCGGTGGAGCCCACAGCGGCCAGGGCTTCCTTACCGGCGAACCGCCCCACCACGATGGTATCCGCCGCGTTATAAAGGAGCTGCAGGATGCCGGTAAGGATCAGCGGGATGGAGAACAGAAGGACCTTGGGCAGCAGGCGGCCGCGGGTCATGTCAATTTCATAGCGGCCGGAAAGGGAAGAATGTGCCATAGAGCCTGACTTTCTGACCTGAACGTTCAGGTCGCTTTGGCGGTCAGCGTGATGCGGGTGACCACCGGCTGATTCAGGAAGCGGAAGGACTGCCACCAGTCATAAATGGAGGAGGTGGCCAGCCCTGGAGAAATGTATTGAGGAACACTGTTCAGATAGCTCAGTCCGGTAATCAGGCTATCCTCGGGATGCGTGCCCAGCCCGGGCACATACAGCGCCCCATAGCCGGGGATGCGGACCTGCCCGGCGCAGTAATGGCCTGCCAGGATCAGATCGACCTGACGCAGGGTGAACACGGAATCCTTGCTGTCCAGCTTCATGGAGTCCGTCATGGTCATGGCCGTAATGGGCACATGGGAAACGGCGATCTGGACATCATCGGCCTGGATGGAAGCGATGGATTCCCGGATGCGGGCGATGCGGTCCACCTGGTACTGGGCTACGCGCTTCCGGGCGGCTTCATCCGCGGTCAGGTCGATGCGGGCATTCAGCTGATCCAGCTGACTCTGGTAAGCAGCTTCGTAGCTGTCCAGATCCAGCGTATACAGGGACGCGGGGATGAACCAGATACGGGCCTCGTCCTTGGTACCGCGGGTGTACAGGATGGGTTCATCCAGAATGGTTACACCGGCATCGATCAGCTGCTGGGCCCAATCCGCGTAAGGCGACAGGCTGCCATGAGCGGTAGGATCCAGATAATCCGGGTCCTCATCACCCATCAGCAGCAGCTTGGGCTTATCGGTGGGCAGCATGCTGATCAGGTCCAGCAGGGGCTGCACATCCCCATCCTTGCCGATCATGTCGCCGGTCATCACCACGGAGGAGACGTTCACGGTGCCGATAGCGGAGGAGATGCCGCTCTGGGCCGTGCCGAAGCTGTTTCCCTGCAGATCGCTGAACTGCAGGATGGTCCAGTTTTCCAGATCGGAAGGCAGCTCGGGCACGGTGACGGAGATCGTTTCGTATTTTACCTGATGGCTGATAGCAAAGCTGAAGGCAGCCACCACCGCTACCAGCAGCAGGATGGACAGAAGCAGCTTCATAAAAAAGCGGCGGACCCGATGCTCCTGCCGATCTCCGATGAAGATATACTCGCTGCGCCTTGCCATCCGCTGTTCCCTCCGACCGATATCCATTGCTTCCGAACAGGCATATTATAGGATATCCTTCCGGAAAGGTCAAGCCGGACAACCAAAGAAAAAGCGGCCGGTGCGCGAAAAAAGGCGGACAAAATTGTAAAAAACCCTTGCAAAAAAGGCGAGAGTCTGATACAATTCATTCTCGGCACATCCTTGCACTGCGCAAGTGTGCAGTGCCATAAGTCCATGAGGAGGTGAATGGAATGAATAGGTATGAACTGACCTACATCATTGACACCGCACTGGAGGAATCCGCCCGCAAGGAACTTGTGGAGAAGGTTTCCAACCTGATTGTGGCCAATGGTGGTGAGATCGAAAAGGTTGACGAGACTTGGGGCAAGCGCCGTCTGGCGTATGCCATCAACTACAAGACCGAGGGCTGGTACGTGCTGGTGACCTTCAAGGCTCCCGCCGAGCTGCCCCGTGAGCTTGAGCGTAACCTGGAGATCAACGAGAACGTCATGCGTTATCTCGTGATCCGTCTGCTGGAGAAGAAGAGCTCCGTGAAGCCCCGTGCCGCCCGTCCCGTGGCCGCACCCGCTGCTGCTCCCGCCGCTCCCGCTGCTCCCGAAGCAGTCGAGGCTGTTGTCGTTGAAGTTGAAGTGAACGCGTAATTGCCGAGGTAGGAAAGATGAACAAAGTCATTCTGATCGGCAATCTGACCCGTGATCCACAGCTTCGCACCGTCAATACCGCCAACGGTGAAGTCTCTGTTTGCTCCTTCGGCATTGCCGTGAACCGTCGTCAGGGGCGCAATGCCCAGAACGGTCAGGAGCAGACCGATTTCTTCAACATCACTGCCTGGAGGCAGCTGGGTGAGCTCTGCTCCCGCTATCTGCAGAAGGGCCGTAAGGTTTGCGTGACCGGCCAGGTTTCCTGCCGCACCTATCAGGCGCAGGACGGAACCACCCGCGCATCCCTGGAAGTGACTGCTGACGATATTGAGTTCCTGTCCAGCCGCAGTGATGATCAGGCTACCGGCGCTTACACGCCCGCCGCTCCTGCCGCTCCTGCGCCCACTGCTCAGAACAACGGTTTCCAGGCTGTGGAAACTGACGAACTGCCATTTTAATTACGCCAAGTGCCTTGAGTTGATTTGAAAGGAGGCAACCCTCATGTCTGAAGATCGTGGTGAAAGAAGGATGCGTCCGCGTGGAGCTCGCCGTCCCCGTCGTAAGGTGTGCAGCTTCTGCGTGGATAAGATCGAATACATCGATTACAAGGACATCAATCACCTGCGCCGCTACATGAACGAGCGTGGCAAGATCCTGCCCCGTCGTATGAGCGGTAACTGCGCTAAGCATCAGCGCCAGCTGAGTGAGGCCATCAAGCGCGCACGTGCCATCGCGCTGCTGCCCTACACCGTGGAATAATTGATGAAGCAAAAGAGATGGGTTCCGGAAGGAGCTCATCTTTTTTTGCGCACCGAAAAAGCACCGTCCGCAGACGGTGCCTGCATTGCAGCGATAAAAAAGCATGCCCGAAGGTTTCCAAAGGGCGACCGGAAAGCCCTTTGGTCGCATCCGCAGATGCGAAACCTCCAACATCAGTTGAAGCCCACGGCCTTCTGGCTGATAGCGTAGCAGCGCAGCAGGATGCGGCGGCCTGCCTTGCCGGGAAGATGAGTGCCGATGCCCATGGGGCGCCGCATCATCCGATGGTAGACCTTCGGGTACTTCTCCTTGATGTAGGCCCACAGCTCATCCTTGCGGCGCAGGTTCTCCTCCGTGCCGGACTTGATGGCCAGCACCGTGGAGATGGTGGTGATGATCTCCAGATAGCTGAACATGTAATTGCGCTTCTGCACGTCCGCAATGGTGTCCAGATTCACCTCGTCCAGCATCAGGCGGTTGACCCGCATCTGCTGGTCCAGGCGGCTGATCATCACCTGCTCCTGCACGGACTGGTCGTCCCGGCCGATATAGTAGTGGTACAGATCCACGTTCAAGTAGGCCATCTTCTCCACGCAGCGCATGGGGACGTACACGTAGAGGTTATCCACATAGAAGGTGTGCTTGGGCAGGGTCAGACCGCTGGCGCGCAGCATCTCCGTGCGGTAGATGGCGCTGTGCATCAGGATATACTGTCCCATGTGGAAATTGCCGGCTTCCTTCCAGGTGATGACCTGCTTCTCCGGCAGGGCGCTGTTATAGCGCACCACGTGCTTGTGCTTGGCGCCGACCTTGTCATAGATATAGTTGCAGATCAGCAGATCGATCTGCTTGTCCGGCGCCGTCATGCCGGAGAGCATCTCCAGCACCTTGGGGTAGGCCTCGCTGTCCACCCAGTCGTCGGAGTCCACCACCTTGAAGTACAGGCCGGTGGCATGCTGCAGGCCGCACATGACCGCGTCGCCGTGGCCGCCGTTCTCCTTGTGGATGGCACGGCAGATGCCGGGATACTTCTTCTCGTAGGCATCAGCGATCTCCGCGGTGTTGTCCTTGAAGGAGCCGTCGTTGACGATGAGGATCTATACCTGATCGCCGCCGGGGAGCAGGGACTCGATGGCCTTGTCCATATAGGCGGCGGAATTATAGCAGGGGATCGCGATAGACAGCAGTTTCATATGCCCGAAAACCTCCTTGAATTACCGTTATTATACACGGAAATCCGGCGGGATGCAACAGCTTAGTCCATGATCTCCTTTTTGGCGCGGTCCAGCGCGGCGATGACTTTGTCGCACCAGGCGTCGAAGGCAGGATCCGCCCGCTGCAGCTCGGGATGGGCCAGCAGATTGTCCACGACCTTCCGGGCACCGACGGAGAAGGGTACATGGGTGCAGAAATCCGGCACGATCTTCTTCAGCTTGCTGTTGTCAAAGACCACCGTATTGGCCTTGTCACCCAGCAGCGCGCCGGTATAATCATTCTGCCCGTCGATGGCCAGGAATTCGGAGGCCACGTGCACGGCCTTCAGCTCCACGCCCAGGGCATCGGCGATGGTGGCGTAGATCTGGTTCCAGGTCAGGGACTCATCGCCCGTGATCTGGTAGGCCTCACCGATGGTGTGGCGGTCCCCCATCAGGCCGGTAAAGCCGATGGCAAAGTCAGTGTTGAAGGTCACGGTCCACAGGGAGGTGCCGTCCCCGTGGATGATGACCGGCTTACCCTCCAGCATGCGCTTCAGCACCTGCCAGCTGCCCTTGCTGCCGTGGATGCCCACCGGCATGTTGCGCTCATCATAGGTGTGGCTGGGCCGCACGATGGTCACCGGGAAGCCTGTCTCGCGATAGGCCTTCATCAGCAGCTCCTCACAGGCGATCTTGTTCCGGGAATACTCCCAGTAAGGATTGGCCAGCGCGGTGCCCTCGGTGATGCGGTAATCCCCGCAGGGCTTGTGATAGGCCGAGGCGGAGCTGATGTAGATGTACTGGTTCGTTTTGCCGGAGAAGAGCCGGATGTCCCGCTCCACCTGGGCAGGCACAAACCCGATGAAGTCCGCCACCGTGTCGAAGTGCCGCCCTTTGAGAAGCTCCGCCACCGCGGCCTCGTCGTTGATATCCACATGGATCTGCTCCACCGCCGCCGGGATCTCCGCCGCCCGGCCGCCGCGATTGAGCAGCGTCACCTCCCAGCCCAGCTCGACCAGCCGTTTGGTGATGGCCATGCTGATGGTGCCCGTGCCGCCGATAAATAATGTCTTCATAATATATGTCTCCTGTCTGCGGGAATGCCGCGTTGTTGTTTACTTGCTTTTATTCGGGAAGGAAAAGAAAATCTCCTGCGAAGGGAAGAAGTCGCGGAGAAATTTCAAAAATCTTTCGTTTAACCCTTGCGCACAACCCCTTTCCTGTGGTATACTACGCCTTGTGACAACGGGCGGTCCGCTGATTGTGGCATAGATCCGCGGTCATGAACGCCTATGAGGGAAGGAGGACCCCTATTATGAATGAAATCATTCGTTCGATCGAAGCAAAGCAGCTCCGTACTGATCGTCCCGCGATCGCTGTCGGCGATACCGTGCGCGTTCAGGTAAAGGTTGTTGAAGGCAACCGTGAGCGTCTGCAGGCCTTTGAGGGCACCGTGATTGCCAAGCGCAACGGCGGTATCCGCGAGACCTTCACCGTGCGTCGTGTTTCCTACGGCATCGGTGTTGAGCGTACTTTCCCGATCCACTCTCCCCGCGTTGACAGCGTGGAAGTGATCCGTCATGGCAAGGTTCGTCGCGCAAAGCTGTACTACCTGCGTTCCCTGCAGGGCAAGGCAGCCAAGATCCGCGAGATCAAGCGTGGCTGATAACAAAGCTCAAAAAGAGAGGCTTCGGCCTCTTTTTTCGTTGCATCGTCCCTGCTTGACATGCAAGAGCGTATTGCCTATAATGTCGATGGATATTACAAAGGAGATGACGGCATGGACCAGTTTTCCCGCACGAGGATGCTGCTGGGCAGCGAAGGGGTAGAGCGTCTGCGGCAAAGCACGGTGGCTGTGTTCGGCGTGGGCGGCGTGGGCGGCTATGTGGCGGAAGCCCTGGCCCGCAGCGGCGTGGGCGCGCTGACCCTGGTGGACAATGACACCGTCAGCCTGACCAACCTGAACCGCCAGATCATCGCGCTGCATTCCACTGTGGGGCAGCTGAAGACGGAGGTGATGGCGACCCGCATCCGGGATATCAACCCGGCATGTGAGGTGGAGCCGCTGGCCATGTTCTATCTCCCGGAGAATGCCGACAGCATCGACCTTGGCCGTTTCGATTATGTGGTGGATGCCATCGACACGGTGGCGGCCAAGCTGGAGCTGGCGGAACGCTGCTACCGGAGGGGCATCCCGGAGATCGCCGCGCTGGGAGCGGGCAATAAACTGGACCCGTCAAAGCTGCTCATCAGCGATATCGGCAAGACGCACACCTGTCCCCTGGCCCGGGTGATGCGTCTGGAGTGCCGGAGACGGGGCATCGAGCGGCTGAAGGTGGCCTGGAGCACGGAGCCGGCCATGACGCCCCTGGAAACGGAAGAGGAATCCAGCCGGCGGAGCCTGCCCGGCAGCACGGCCTTTGTGCCCTCGGCCATGGGCCTCATGATCGCTGCTGAGGTGGTACGGGATCTGATCACGACAGAAACGGAGTAAGAGCGATGGCGCGCGAACTATCCAGACAGGAGACCATTGAGCGGAGCATCATCAAGCGCTTCCGCAAGGAGCTTTGGCGGCCGTTCATCCTGGCGGTACAGCGGTATGAGATGGTGCTGGAGGGCGACCGCATCGCGGTGTGCATCTCCGGGGGCAAGGATTCCATGCTGCTGGCCAAGCTGATGCAGGAGCTGCAGCGCCACAGCAGGACGCATTTCGAGCTGAAGTTCCTGGTGATGGACCCCGGTTATAATGCGGCCAACCGGCAGAAGATCGAGGATAACCTGGCGCTGCTGGGCATCCCGGCAACCATCTTCGAGAGTGATGTGTTCGACGCAGCGGAGGCAGCCTACCGGAATCCCTGCTATCTCTGCGCCCGAATGCGCCGGGGCTGCCTGTACAAGTATGCCCGGGAGCTGGGCTGCAACAAGATCGCCCTGGGGCATCACTTCAATGATGTGATCGAGACCACCGTGATGGGTATGTTCTGGAGTGCCCAGCTGCAGGGCATGCTGCCCAAGCTGCACAGCCAGAATTTTCCCGGCATGGAGCTGATCCGTCCGCTGTACTGCGTACACGAGGAGGAGATCATCAACTGGTGCCGGTATAACGATCTGCAGTTCATCCAGTGTGCCTGCAAGCTGACGGAGAAGGCCGCGGCCCATGGCAATGACGGCAGCGTGAGCAAGCGGCAGGAGATCAAGCTGCTGCTGCGGTCCCTGCGGGAAAACAACCCGGACATCGAGAAGAACGTGTTCAACGCCATCCATCAGGTGAGCATCGATACCATGCCCGGCTATAAGCTGCACGGGGTGGAGCATTCCTTCCTGGAGCACTATGAGGGCGGGCTGGAGGATCCTTTTGCGGAGTGACTTTCCGCAAATACCGCAAAGCCACATTGACAAATTTTCTTCAATATAGTGTTGACTAACTTTTTCCCGCTCTTCTATAATAGGGACAGCAAAGTTAGCTTTTGTTAATTTTGTTTAACCCGATTGTATCCCTGCGTTACAGGGTACAAATAGAAAGGGAGGAACCACCCCATGAAAAAGCTTTCTGTCCTGGTCGTTTCCATCCTGCTGGCTGTGTGCCTGACCGCCACCGCCTTCGCTGCCACCGGTTTGGGCTCCGTGACCGAGGTTGCCGCTACCAACGCTGACGGCGATACCCCCGGCAAGGTGTCCATCACCACCACCATGTGCGCCGTGACCCTGGACGAGAACGGCGTGATCGTTGGCATCAAGTTCGACGCTGTTCAGCCCGCTGTCAGCTACGACGCCGCCGGCGCTGTTTATGGCACCTATGACGCCGAGCCCATCACCAAGATCCAGAAGGGCGACAACTACAACATGAAGACCTACGTCCCCACCGCTGTCGGTGAGTGGTACGAGCAGGCTGCCGTGCTGGAGAACTGGTGCATCGGCAAGACCGTGGAGCAGGTTCTGGCTATGCAGACCTACGACAAGGAAGACGGCGAGCACACCTGCGTGCCTGCTGAGCCCGATCTGGTTTCCGGCTGCACCATCGACGTGGGCGCTTTCCTGAAGGCCCTGGAGATGGCTGCTTCCCTGGCCCAGTAATTTCTTCCGATCCTTGCTGCCGTGCTTTGCCGCACGGCAGTTTTTTATTGCGAAATTCCCTCTTGACAAACGCCGGAAAGATGCTATACTGTTCTCGAAAGGTCAAAGAAAGTCAAAGTTGATCTTTCAGGAGGTACACCTTATGAACCTGAACCAATTCACACAGAAATCCATTACCGCTATCCAGCGTGCCCAGGCGCTGGCCGTGGAATACAATCATATGCAGGTGGACCAGGAGCATCTGGCCCTGGCCCTGGTGGAAGACAAGGCGGGCCTGATCGCCCAGCTGCTGCAAAAGTGCGAATACTCCGTGGACAGCTTCACCGCGTCCCTGACCGACGCGCTGGGCCGCATTCCCCGGGTCTCCGGTCCGGGGCGGGAGGCCGACAAGGTCTACATCTCCCAGGATCTGGAGAAGGCCCTGAATGAAGCCGAAGGCCGCGCCAAGCAGATGAAGGATGACTTCATCTCCGTAGAGCATGTCTGGCTCGGCCTGACCGCCAGGCCCAATGCCCGGATGAAGGACCTGCTGAAGAAGCTGGGCTACAAGGAGGATGTCTTCCTCAAGGCCCTGAGCGAGGTCCGCGGTGCCCATCGCGTCACCACCGATTCTCCAGAGGAGACCTATGACGCCCTCAAGAAGTACGGCTCCGACCTGGTGGAGATGGCCCGGCAGCACAAGCTGGATCCGGTCATCGGCCGCGACCAGGAGATCCGCAATGTCATCCGTATCCTCAGCCGCAAGACCAAGAACAACCCCGTGCTGATTGGCGAGCCCGGCGTAGGCAAGACCGCCATTGCGGAGGGTCTGGCCCAGCGTATCGTCAGCGGCGATGTGCCGGACAGCCTGAAGGACCGCACGGTCTTCTCCCTGGATATGGGCAGCCTGATCGCCGGCGCCAAATTCCGCGGCGAGTTCGAGGAGCGTCTGAAGGCCGTCCTGGCGGAGATCAAGAAGAGCGAGGGCCGCATCATCCTGTTCATTGATGAGCTGCACACCATCGTGGGTGCCGGCAAGACCGACGGCGCCATGGATGCCGGCAACCTGCTGAAGCCCATGCTGGCCCGGGGCGAGCTGCACTGCATCGGCGCCACCACCCTGGATGAATACCGCAAGTACATCGAAAAGGATGCCGCCCTGGAGCGCCGCTTCCAGACGGTGCTGGTGGGTGAACCCTCCGTTGAGGATACCATCGCCATCCTGCGCGGTCTGAAGGAGCGGTACGAGGTCTTCCACGGTGTGAAGATCCAGGACGCCGCCCTGATTTCCGCGGCTACCCTGAGCGACCGCTACATCACCGACCGCTTCCTCCCGGACAAGGCCATCGACTTGGTGGATGAGGCCTGCGCCACCATCCGCACCGAGATCGACAGCCTGCCCACCGAGCTGGACGACGTCCGCCGCAAGATCATGCAGCTGGAGATCGAGGAAGCCGCCCTGAAAAAGGACGAGGACGAGATCACCCGTGAGCATCTGGCCCATGTGCAGAAGGAGCTGGCGGAGCAGCGGGATACGTTCAACTCCATGCAGGCCAAGTGGGAAAGCGAAAAGAACGCCATCGTCCATGTGAACAAGCTGCGCGAGGACATTGAGCAGGTCCGCGCCGAAATGGAAAAGGCCGAGCGCACCTATGACCTGAACCGCGCCGCCGAGCTCAAGTACGGCAAGCTGCCCCAGCTGCAGAAGGAGCTGGCGGAGGAGGAAGCCAAAGCCGAGCAGACCCGCGGTGAGGACAGCCTGCTGCATGACCGGGTCACCGAAGAGGAGATCGCCCGCATCGTGGCCCGCTGGACCGGCATCCCCGTCAACAAGCTGATGGAGGGCGAGCGCGAAAAGCTGCTGCACCTGGAGGATACCCTGCATGAGCGGGTCATCGGTCAGGATGAAGCCGTCACCCGGGTCGCGGAGGCTATCCTGCGCAGCCGCGCCGGCATTCAGGATCCCAACCGTCCTCTGGGCAGCTTCCTGTTCCTGGGCCCCACCGGCGTCGGCAAGACCGAGCTGGCCAAAGCCCTGGCACAGGCCCTGTTTGACGATGAAAAGAACCTGATCCGCATCGACATGAGCGAATATATGGAGAAGTTCAGCGTCAGCCGCCTCATCGGAGCGCCTCCAGGATATGTGGGCTATGATGAAGGCGGCCAGCTGACCGAGGCCGTGCGCCGTCATCCCTACTCCGTCGTGCTGTTCGATGAGGTGGAGAAAGCCCATCCCGATGTCTTCAACGTGCTGCTCCAGGTGCTGGACGATGGCCGCATCACCGACAGCCAAGGCCGCACTGTGGACTTCAAGAACACCATCCTCATCATGACCAGCAATCTGGGCAGTGAGTATATCCTGGAGGGCATCGAAAACGGTGAGATCACCGCAGCCGCCCGCAGCCAGGTGGATGCCCTGCTGAAGCATCACTTCCGTCCGGAATTCCTGAACCGTATCGATGAGATCGTCACCTACAAGCCGCTGACCCAGGAGCAGATCGGCCGCATCGTGCTGCTGATGCTGCGCGGCCTGAACCAGCGTCTGGCTGACCGCCGCCTGTCCGTCTCCCTGACGGACGCCGCCATGGCCGCCGTGGTGGACCAGGGCTTCGATCCCGTTTACGGTGCCCGCCCGCTGAAGCGCTTCCTACAGAGCCATGTGGAAACGCTGGTGGCCCGCCGCATCATTGCCGCCGAGGTCAAGCCCGGCAGCGAGATCGTGGTGGATGCCGATGCCAACGGCAATCTTTACATTATGGACAACTAAACAACGAAGGGATCTCGCTCGCTGAGGCGAGCGACCAGGGCTTTCCGTTCGCCCTGGACCTTCGGGTTGACCTCTTCTTTCTCTGCCTCCCCGCAAGGGGAGGTTTTTGCTTGCTTCCGGTGCGCAAATATGCTACACTATCCCCTGTCGGGACCGTCCCCAAACGGTTCAAAGCTACAGGCAAAGGAATCAGGCATGAACGGTTTTTTGAATATTCTCAAGCCCCCGGGCATGACCAGCGCGGCGGTAGTGGCCGTGGTACGCCGCCTGACCGGAGAAAAGCGGGTGGGCCATGCCGGGACCCTGGATCCGGAGGCCGCCGGTATCCTGCCCATCATGGTGGGCCGCGCCGCCAGGCTCTTTGATTATCTGGTGGACAAGCAGAAGACCTACGTGGCCGAGGTGGCCTTCGGCTGCGCCACCGATACCCAGGACGCCACCGGCACCGTCATCGCTGCCGGCACCGATTATCCCACGCTGGAGCAGATCCGGGCAGCGGCGTTTCATCTGACCGGGGATATCCTCCAGCGACCCAGCATGTACAGCGCCATCAAGCAGAACGGCACCCCCCTGTATGTGCTGGCACGTCAGGGCAAGGAGGCGGAGGTCCCCGAGCGCCAGGTGCACATCTCCTCCATCGAGGTGCACAGCCTGATGCCCAACCATGGCGCCCTGATGACCGTGGATTGCGGCAAGGGAACGTACATCCGCTCCCTCTGCCATGACATGGGCACCCTGGTGGGCTGTCCCGCCCATATGCGCTTTCTTCTGCGCAGCCGCAGCGGTGTGTTCGATCTCAGCACCGCCATGACCCTGGAGGAGCTGACCGCTTATCAACAGGCCGGTACCCTTTCGGAGCATCTGCTGCCGCTGGATCTGCCCATTCAGCATCTGCCCTCCGTGCAGGCTCCGGCCTGGATGGAGAAGCAGGTCCGCAACGGCGCTGCGCTGCTCCTCGGCAAGCTGAAGGACGCGGAGGCCCTGCAGGAGGGCGCTCCCGTCCGCGTTTATCTCCGGCAGCAGTTCTGGGGCATCGCGGCCCGCGAAGGCGACGCGCTGATCTGGAAGGCCCTGATCCCGCCGGATGAACTACAAGGAGGACAATCGTCATGACACAGCAGCACGAGCAATGGATCCGCGCCGTATATGACGCCATGTGCGCATATGACCGCGGCTCCGGTCTGCGGATCCATCATTTTGTAAAGATGCATTCCTTCGCCCGGCAGATCGGATGGCATGAAGGTCTGGATGAGGATACCCAGTTCACCCTGGAGGTGGCCGCCCTCACCCATGATATCGGCATCAAAAAATGCCTGGAGCAGACCGGCGCCTGTCCCGGCAATCTGCAGGAGCGGCTTGGGCCTCCGGAGACCGAGCCCATGCTCCGTTCTCTGGGCTTGCCGGAATCCGTCATCGAGCGGGTCTGCTTCCTCATCGGTCACCACCACACCACGGCCGGCGTGGATGCCATCGACTGGCGCATCATCCTGGAGGCCGATTACCTGGTGAACATGATCGAAGGCAAGCACACGCCCGAGGCCATCGATACCTTCAAAAAGAACGTTTTCCGCACCGAAGAGGGGCTCCGGCTCCTTGAACTGATCCGTCCCGCTGCGGATACCAACGCATGAGGTGAGCCATGATCCGTTATTTGCTGGTGGACAACGACAACACGCTGATGGACTTCTATGCCGCCGAGGAGAAGGCCCTGCGGGATACCCTGCTTTTCTATGCGCTTCCGGCCACGGAGGAGGTCACCCGGCTGTATTCTGCCATCAACGACCGTCACTGGAAGGCGCTGGAGCGCGGCGAGACCACCTCGGACCGGCTGAAGATCGACCGCTTTGCCGATTTTCTGCACACGCTGGGGCACAATGAATTCTCCGCCCCCTAGGTTGCCGATCACTACGAGAACCAGCTGAGCACCCATGCCGATCTGCTGCCCGGTGCGGAGGAACTGCTGGCCGCGGTGCATCCTTATATGAAGATCGCCCTGGTCAGCAACGGCTTCAGCCATATCCAGCGCGGCCGTCTGAGCCGCAGCACCATCACGCCCTATCTGGACGCGGTCATCATCTCCGGTGAGGTAGGCGTCGGCAAGCCGGATCCCCGCATGGTGGAGATCGCCCTGGAGGCCCTGGGCTGCACCGACAAACGTGAGGCCGTCTTTCTGGGCGACAGCGCCACGGCTGACATGGCCGCCGCTTCCGCCGCGGGAATCAACGGCATCCACCTGAAGGCTGACGGCCCCTACTCCCCCAAAGCGGCCTTCGGTGTGCGTACGCTGCCGGAGGCGCAGGCTCTGCTGCTGTCCCTCGCAAACAGCAATGCCTGAAGCATCCAACATGATAAAATGCCCTCACGCTGAGCGATCAACGTGAGGGCATTTGCATTTACAGGTACTGGGTCCGGTCGTTCTGGGCTTCATAGGTCAGCCGCAGGGTCTTGCTGCTGAGGTTCGTCCCGTCAAAGACAGGCTCCTGCGCTCTGGCCCGGGCCTTGAAGCCCTCAAAGCCACCCTCATCGGTGCTGCCGCAGACCACCAGGTAGGCCATGGCATCCCCATAGGCGCGCCACTCGCAGCCCGCATTCATGCCGTCAAAGGCCTCCATCGGTGCCGAGCACCATACCGCCAGACAGCCCGTACCCTTCCGCAGGAACATCCAGTTTCCTTCCCGGGTGACCTCCTCAAAGCGGCAGGCCGGCGCGTACAGATGCGTATAATGCAGCGGATGCCGCTCCGGGATCTGATACACCGCGCCAAGCACCCCGTGCACCTGCTTCACGGCGGGCATCACGCCGTTGCCGTGCCAGTAGCCGGGGCGCAGATCGCCGGTCTCGGACATGGAACCAGGATGGTTCACAAAGACGCAGGCCTCACCGTCCAGCGCCGCGTACCACATGTGCTGCTGATAGCCATATACACCTGGCTGGAAGCAGGTGGTGCCGTGGAAGCGCTCGTTGAAGGACTTGGTAAAGGTATGGGTATGCTGGTCCGCACCCTCCACGAGGGTCTCATTCTCCCAGCGCACAAAGCTCTCATCCGTCCGGGGCGACTGCACGGAGGTCAGGCAGTAGTCCGCGTTCTTCTCCAGCACAATGCGCGCATTGCCCGTGGTATAAGAGGTCTCCACCGGCGCGCGCATCAGGTCGATCAGGCCCTCCGGCAGCCGGTACCCGCTGCTGGCATAGAAGCCAAGCCAGCCCTCGCCGAAGGAATAGGGCAGCGACGGATCGATCAGGTTCATCAGCGCCATGGCCCCGGCATTGAAGGGATACAGGGCGTTGCGGTAAACGCGGCCCATGGGGGCGATGACACCGGTCTTGTAGGTGTGCTGCGCCAGCATGGTCAGCAGGCGGTCCGTTACCTTCGTCGCGCGGTCCGCCAGCTCCTTCTCCGCAAAGTCCACCACGTTCAGGATGGCCGCAAAGGTCACACACATGTAGACCGTGCTGAGGAACTCCTCGAAGCCGTTGGCCTCCACGTCATCCAGCCACTGCTCCACCAGGGAGCGGCCGTACTCCGCCAGTTCCCTGCCGGTACGGGCAGCCCGGGGAAACACCTCATCAGGATACATGCCGCCGGCCAGCATGGCGCTGGAATAGAACATCAGCGCGTGGTTTTCACTCCAGAAGCACATGCCGTCAAAGCCGTCCATGTCCATCCAGTAGCGGTAGTTCAGGATGACCTCTTTGGTGCGCTGCTCCTTCCCTGCCGGAATACCATATACCTTGATCCAGCGCAGCAGGCCGCACATCATAAAGTCCGAGCAGTCAATGCGCTGGTCGATCAGCTCCAGCGTGTAATCATACAGGGCCGGATCCTCCTCCAACTCGCAGCCCAGCGCCTTACGGGCCAGCATGGGGGCCATCGGAAAGTGGATGCCCTCGCCTCGGGGGCAGCTCCGTACATCGGCGATCCGCTGCAGGATGGCCCGGCGGTTCTCCTCAAAGGAAGCGGTACGGTCGCCATAGACAGGCCGGATCTGCTCCGTCCGCTCAAAGGTGCGGTGCAGCTGCGCTCCGGCTGCTTCCACGGACACCGTCACATAGGTGATGCCCTCCGCCAGCGGAACCTCTGTCCTTCCATCCAGACAAATTTCATCCGGATCGTAGATCTCCTCATCCTCGTCCTTGCGGGGACGCCGGGAATGCAGCCGGGTGCCTTCCGGAGCCGCAGCAGGGAACGCCAGCCCGGAGGTCGTCAGCCGTGTCTCGTGCAGGAATTTCTCCGCCGCACAGACGGCCCCGGAGCATTCCTCATCCGGCAGCAGCACCGTTACCTCCGCAAGATGATCCTTCAGCTGCAGCGCCATGGTGCTCCGGGTATCGCGCACGCCCAGGTTCTGGCAGGCAAAATAAAGCACATTCCTGCCGGCCTGCAGGGGCAGCTTCAGCTCCAGCCGCTGGATGGGCTTGTACACCGGCTGATCGATCTGTCCCAGCTTGATACCGTTGCAATAAACATCCACCGCCGCATAGGACCACAGCACCGCCCTGACAGTCACCGGCCGCTCCACATAAAGCGCGGTAGCCACGTCAAAGGTCACCTTGCGCATCAGGGAGTAGAAGGTGGAGCAGTCCACAAAGGCGCTGCCCTCATTATAATAAACACGCCAGGGCATGCCCAACCGGCTCTGCTCCCCCAGCTTCAGTGTGGTGGTGTTTTCCACCGGTGTGTGGTCCGGGATCACCGAGCGCAAATAAGCCTCATAACGGATCTGCTGGGTATCCCGATGGTCATTGGAATAAGGCTCCGCCAGCGGGCCGCTGACCATATAGCTGGTCACAAAGCCCTCCCGGTCCGGGTGCCATTGATTTTCCATCATAATCAGTCCTCCTGTTTTTTCCAGAGAGAAAGCATACCACAAACGTGCAAAAACGGCAACCCGCTTTTTTTGACGGGTTGCCGAATTTTGCAATCGGGAATTAGCCCTTGACAGCACCGGCCGTCATGCCGTTCATGAAGAAGCGGCTGAAGCTGCAATACACAACCAGCATAGGCACGATGGAGATGGTCGCGCCGGCGAACATGATGTTCCAGGCAGCGGCACCGTCACCGGCGTTCTTCAGCATGTTCACACCAACGGTCAGGGGGCGCAGGGAGTCATTGGTCATGGTGAAGACCATGGGCATGATGTACTCGTTCCAGCCTTGACGGAAGGACAGCAGAGCCACCGTTGCCAGCACGGGCTTCAGCAGGGGCAGGATGATCTTCCAGTAGGTCTGGAAGAAGGAGCAGCCATCGATCGTGGCCGCCTCGTCCAGATCCTTGGGCAGGCTGTCGGAGAAGCCGCGGCACAGGAAGATGTAGGTGGCCTGGCCGCCGCCCACGGAGATCAGGATCACCGCCCACAGGCTCTTGTTGATGCCCATGGAAACGGCCAGCTCATACATGGGGCGCAGGGAAACGGAGCCCACGTTGATGAACATGAAGGCCGTGAAGATGGAGTACAGCAGCTTATTGAACTTGTTCTTCTTGCGGGAGAACACATAGCCGGCCATGGTGGCATTGATGATGGACAGCACCATCACGCCGGTGGCCAGGAACAGGGAGTTGCCGGTGTATACGGCGAAGTTGGCCTGGTTCCAGGCATCAATGTAGTTCTGGATGATCCAGGTGGAGGGGAAGATGTTGGAGCCGCCGCGCAGCAGCTCGGCATTCTCCTTGAAGGAGCCGAAGATGATGTACAGCACGGGGAAGATCACGATCACCGCAAGGAATGCCATCAGGATCCAGATAATGACCCGGGCAACCTTGGTGCCGGTAGAACGAACTTCATGCGTCTTTTGCATTCTTCTCGCCTCCTTACATCACATCGTCCAGCTTGCGGGACACGATGTTGTAAAGCACGGTCACGCAGCCGACGATGACGGCAGCCACCACGGACAGCAGGGCACCATAGCCGATCTGAGCCTGTGCACCGTTGCTGTTGGCGAAGATGGTGTTGTAAATGTACAGGAACATAACCATGGTCCGGTTGCCGGGACCGCCCTGGGTCAGCACCATGATCGCCTCATAGTCCTTGAAGGCGCCGGTGATGGCCAGCATCAGGATGACCTTCAGCACAGGGCTCAGCATGGGCAGGGTGATGGAGAAGAAGGTGCGTACCGCGCCGGCGCCATCGATCTTGGAGGATTCGTACACGTCCTCGGAGATGCCGTTGATGCCGTTGATGAAGTACAGCATGTAGTTACCGAAGCCGCCCCAGATGGCCAGCACCATCACGGGGATCATGACGTTGTCCTGGCTGAGCAGCCAGTTCACACGGGGGCCGCTCTGCAGGCCGATGGCACGCAGGATGCCGTTCAGCACACCATTCTGGGTGGCGAAGATGAAGGTGAAGATCATGCCGCTGATAGAGGTAGCGATGATGGTGGGCATGAAGTACACGGCACGGAACAGGGTGGAGCCACTCAGCTTCATGTTCAGCAGCACTGCCATCAGCAGGGACAGGGGCACGATGAAGATCAGCTTGTAGGCCGCGTATTCAAAGGTCACGCCCACGCTGTTCCAGAAGGTGGAGTCGCTCAGCATGCGCTCAATATTGGCCATGCCGGTAAAGGTGGACGTAAAGCCGTTATAGTTGCAAAGCACATAACGGAAGATCCAGATGAAGGGATAGATGGAGCAGACGCACAGGAAGATGATTGCGGGGACCAACATCAGGTTGGACTCGATGTTGCCGTTCATCCAGTGGCGATGCACCTTCTCCTTAAAGGTCTCGGGCGGTCTTACTTGCTTGACTGTACTCATGGATTCCCCTCCCCTTGTTGCTATAAAAGGTTACCCGCGCTCCGGTCATGCCCAAAGCGCCGATATGAGAGGCGCACACGCCTCCCGAGCAGGAAACGTGTGCGCCGGATTTGCCATTACTTGTCCAGATAGGTCACAGTGCCGGCAGAGGGATGCAGAGGATCGTAGTCAGCGATCACCAGACGCTTCACAGAGCCGGAAGCAACGTCAGCATCAAGGGCGGCGTTGTAACGGGTGTTCAGGTCTTCAATCGCTTCATCAATGTCAACGAAGCCCATGATGGCGTTCCAGATCACGGTGCGATAGTTGTCGCCGGTCAGGTTGATGGCAGGCACAGCGGGATACACGGACTCATACTCCAGCAGGGAGTAATCAGCCAGACGGCCCAGCTTGGTCTTGTCAACACGCTCGTCGATGTAGCTGGTGATGGGCAGAGCAGCGCCGGACTCGACATAGCCGACCAGCACAGACTCAGACTGCATGTACTTCACAAACTCCCAGGCAGCATCGGGGTTCTTGGAAGAGCTCATGATGGCATAGCCCTTGGAGGGAGTGGTCTGCAGAGCGCCCTTGATCTCGCCGGTCAGAGAGGGAACTTCAGCAACGCCCCACTCGAAGTCGGTCACAGGGAACTGGTTGGTGAACACGCCGGCTTCCTGAGAGGCATTGCCCCACAGAGCGAAGCTGCCGCCGGCAAACAGAGCGCGCATGTTATCCACGCCCTGCTGGTCGGGATAAGCCCACTGCACCAGCTCGCGGCCCAGCTCCATGATTTCCTTGTAGCCGGAGAAGTCGAACTTGCCGTTCACATAGTCATAGTAGTAGATACCGGAAACCTGGGCCATCATCTCCAGCTGACGCTCGAAGGGAGAGCTGCTGGTGAAGCCAACGCCATAGTACTCGTAATCGTTGTCTTCGGTGATCTTCTTGGCCTGCTCGATGTAGCCTTCGATGGTGGTGGCAACAGAGTCATAGCCGGACTTCTCCAGCAGGCTCTTGTTGTACTCAATGCGGACGCCGGAACGCATGGCGCTGTAGCACCAGTAGATGTTGCCGTTCATGGCGTTCAGGCCTTCATAGGCATGGGTATAGGGCTCATTGACCAGCTGATAGGTTTCATCAGCGGCAATGTAGTCATCCAGGCACAGCAGCATGCCATTGTCAACGAAGTTCTTGATGGTCACGGCGCCGATGACGTCGGGAGCATCGCCGCTGGTGTAAGCCAGGGTGATCTGGTTCTCGTAGTCGTCGGTGATAACATTGATCTTCACTTCGATGTTGGAAGTGTTCTCAGCGTTGAAGGTGTCGATCACGCTCTGGATGTAATCCAGGTCATGACGGTCGTTGGTCCAGTAGTTGATGACGGTCTTGTCATCAGCCAGCGCGGGAACCACGGTCAGCATGGAGGCCATCAAGGCCAGCGCGAGCACGATGCTCAGCAGCTTCTTCATAGAAGGGACCCTCCTTAAATTTTTCCGCGCCTGGGCAGAATCCGCCCGGCAGCGTCTGCTCTTATTTTATCATTGACGATTTATCCCCGAAACCACACTTTCTTTGAATAATGTAACACATTCGTTTTTCTTTCCTGTCCGGGCAGGCAAGGCTTATCCCATTTCGAACATGAAAAGAAGCATAAAAACAGACCGCAGCACAGGACCGCGGTCTGCAGAAGGGTCTTCCGTTATTCGGGCAGGCGCTTGCTTTCCTTCACCAGGGCCAGCAGACGCTCCGCCACCTCGGGGGACGCCGCGCCCGGCGTCAGGCGCCACAGCCAGTTGCCGCCGATGGTGCCCGGCAGGTTCATGCGGCCCTCCTGGCCCAGACCCAGCACGTCCTGCATGGGGGCCATGGCCGTATCCGCCTTGCTGAGCATCACCGCCCGCAGGAAGGCCTCGGAGGCTTCCTCCGGCTTCTTGAACTTCAGCAGCTTCATGGCGCGCTCCACGGCTTCCTCCTCAGCATGGTCCAGCCAGCCGCGGATGGTGTTGTTGTCATGGGTGCCGGTGTAGGCCACGCAGTTCTCCGTGTAGGATTCCGGACGATGTGTCAGGGCATCCTCCGCGTCAAAGGCAAAGCACAGCACCTTCATGCCGGGATAGGCCACCTGCTTCAGCAGGCGCTTCACCCGGTCGTTCACGCTGCCCAGATCCTCGGCAATGATGTGGATATTGGGCACCCGGGCCTCCAGGGCGCGGAACAGCTCATAGCCGGGGCCGATGATCCACACACCGTCCCTGGCGTTGGGCGCACCGTGCTTGATGCTGAAGTAGTTCGCAAAGCCGATGAAATGGTCGATGCGGACGATATCGTACATCTCCGCCATATGGGTCATCCGGTCCACCCACCAGTCATAGTGGTTGGCTTTCAGATAATCCCAGCGATACAGCGGGTTGCCCCACAGCTGGCCGTCCGCGGAGAAGTAATCCGGCGGCACACCGGCCACACGGATCGGCACGCGGTCCTTGTCCAGCTGAAAGACCTCGGGGTGGGTCCAGGTGTCCGCGCTGTCCTCCGCCACATAGATGGGCATATCGCCGAAGAGGCTGATGCCCAGGCCGTTGCAGTAGGCCTTGAAGGCGGTCCACTGGCGATCGAACAGATACTGGCAGAAGATATGATAGCGGATCTCCTCGTCCAGCTTCTGCGTATACTGCGTCACCGCCTCCGGCTCCCGCATGCGGATAGCCCGGTCCGGCCACTGGCTCCACATCACGTTGTTGAAGCTCTGCTTCACCGCCATGAACAGGGCAAAGTCCTTCAGCCAGGCCTTGCGGGCCACAAAGGCATCGATCTCCGGCTTCAGCTTCTGCTCACTCTGCACAAAGGCACGATGCAGCAGCAGCTCCCGGTTGGCCCGGACCGCCTCGAAGTTGACCTGCGTCTCATCCTCCGGCGTATATTCTTCATTGTCCTCATAGGCAACGATGCCCTCCTCCCGCAGGGTACGCAGGGAGATATACAGGGGATTGCCCGCGTAGGTGCTGGGAGACTGATAGGGAGATTCGCCGTAGCCGGTGGGCCCCATGGGCAGCACCTGCCAGATGCTCATGCCCGCCGCCTTCAGGAAATCCGCAAATTCCCGGGCTTCCTTGCCCAGGGAGCCGATGCCGCCGGGGCCGGGCAGCGAGGAGATATGAAGCAGAATACCGCTTCTGCGCATAGTGTTCATCCTTTCAAATCAACGGCAGTGCCGCCGTATGACGACACTGCCGGAATGGTTATCCTGGGATGTTGCATCCATCTTTCATGCAACGGGTTTTGCGCCTTCGGCGCGACCAAAGGGCTTTCCGATCGCCCTTTGGAAACCTTCGGATTGCCGTTTTATGGATGCAGATCAATAGAGCAGGCTCTCCTGGCTCTTGGGATCGAAGATCTGCAGCACCTTGCTGTCGAAGGTGAAGGCCAGCTTGTTGCCGGAGGTCAGCTTGGCGCGCTCCTCCAGGGTCAGATCGATGGTGGGCTTGCGCAGGATGATGTTCTGCTCCTTGCCGGTGCTCACATGCAGATGCAGCTCGCTGCCCATCATCTCGTTCACGGTCACGGTGCCGGTCAGGGAGTTGGCGGTGCCGGGTGCCACCAGGGTCATATGCTCGGGACGAACGCCCACCAGCACGTCCTGGCTGCCGGCGTTGTGCTTGGCCAGCAGCTCTGCCTTCGCGCCGGTCACCGGCACCTTCATGCCGTCCACATCCACGGTGTAGCCCTTGGCATCCTTGGTCAGGGTCGCCTTGAAGATGTTCATCTGGGGGCTGCCGATGAAGCCGGCCACGAACAGGTTGTGGGGCTCATCGAACACCTGCTGGGGCGTGCCCACCTGCTGGATGTAGCCATCCTTCATAATGACGATGCGGTCGCCCAGGGTCATGGCCTCGGTCTGGTCGTGGGTCACGTAAATGAAGGTGGTATCGATGCGCTTGCGCAGCAGGATGATCTCGGCGCGCATCTGGTTGCGCAGCTTGGCGTCCAGGTTGGACAGCGGCTCATCCATCAGGAAGACGGCAGGCTCACGCACAATGGCACGGCCAATGGCCACGCGCTGACGCTGGCCGCCGGACAGGGCCTTGGGCTTGCGGGGCAGATACTCGGTGATGCCCAGGATCTCCGCGGCCTCGCACACGCGGCGATGGATCTCCTCGTTGTCCATCTTGCGCAGGCGCAGGGAGAAGGCGATGTTCTCGTACACCGTCATATGAGGATACAGGGCATAGTTCTGGAACACCATGGCGATGTCGCGGTCCTTGGGCTCCACGTCATTCACCACGCGGTCGCCGATCTTCAGCGTGCCGCCGGAGATGTCCTCCAGACCGGCGATCATGCGCAGGGTGGTGGACTTGCCGCAGCCGGAGGGGCCGACGAACACGATGAATTCCTTGTCCTGGATATCCAGGCAGAAGTCATGCACGACCTCCACCTTGTTGTCATAAATCTTTTTGATATGTTCAAGCTTTACACTTGCCATTGTCTTTGCGCACTCCTTTCAATCATTGGCCGGGACCTTAGCCCTTGACAGCGCCGCCGGTGACGCCTTCCACATAATACTTCTGCAGGAACAGGAACAGGACGGTGATCGGGATGGCCACCAGCACGCCGCCTGCGCAGAACCTGGTAAAGAAGCCCTGATAATCATTGGTGTTGACCCATTGGTACAAGCCGACGGCCACGTTGTAGCTGTCCGTCTTGCCAAAGGCCACATAGGAAGCGAACACATAGTCGCCCCAGGGCGCCATGAAGGCCATCAGGATGGTATAGATAATGGTGGGCTTGGACATGGGCAGGATGATCTTGTACATCACCTGCAGACGGGTGCAGCCGTCGATCCGGGCGCTCTCGTCCAGCGCCTTCGGCACGGTGTCGAAGAAGCCCTTGGAGATGTAGTAGCCCATACCGGAGGAACCGACGTAGATCAGGATCAGACCGGGCACCGCGCCCTCCTGGGTCAGGCCGAAGGTCTTCAGCAGGAAGTACAGGCAGATCATGGTCAGGAAGCCGGGGAACATGCCCAGCACCAGGATCATGTTCATGATCAGCTTGCGGCCGCGGAAGCGCATACGGGACAGGGCATAGCTGACGCACAGCACGATGATGGTCTGGATCACCGCCGTAAACAGGGCAATGATCAGCGTGTTGCCGTACCAGCGCAGGAACTTGCCGTCCTGGAACAGGTAGGTGTAGTTATCCAGGGAGAAGGCCTTGGGGATCACGTAGCTCACCATGCCGCCGTTCTCCGTGAGGTAGGAGCGGAAGGACTGCAGGACCAGGAAAACGAAGGGCAGCAGCCACACCACGGCCATGATGGTCAGGATGATATAGATGGTCGTGTTCACGCGGCGCTCATGTCCGGCCTTGCTGCGAAGCTTTTCGGGCTTGACTTCCCGAATGACACCCTTTTCCTCGTCGACAACGATATCGACTTCGGGAACTTTATTCTTTGCCATTACTGGAAATCCTCCTCATTCTTGACAGACGGCAGCAGGTTGTACACGACCAGGTTGATCACAGCGCAGACCACGAACACCAGAATGCCCATCACGGCAGCCAGCTTGTAGTTGGTGTCGTTCACGGTCATCTTGTACAGCCAGGTGATCAGCAGGTCGGTATAGCCCGCGTTGCCGGACAGCTCCATGGACAGGGGCTTGCCCTGCGTCAGCAGATAGATCACGTTGAAGTTGTTGATATTGCCGATGAACTGCGTCAGCAGATACGGACCGGTAATGAACAGCATATAGGGCAGCGTGATCTTCATGTAGGTCTGGAAGGCATTGGCACCATCGATGCGGGCGCTCTCATACAGGTCCGCCGGGATATTCATCAGGATACCGGTGGCCACCAGCATCAGATACGGAATGCCGATCCAGACGTTGATGAGGATGATGGTCACCTTGGCCCAGGTGGGATCTGTCCAGAAGGGCAGCGGCTCCTTGATCCAGCCCCAGCTCATCAGCAGACCGTTGATCAGGCCGTCGGCGGCGAACATCTTGGACACATACAGCAGGGAGATGAACTGCGGGATGGCGATGGTCATGACCAGAATGGTACGCCAGAATTTCTTCAGCTTGATACCCTTCTTGTTGATCATGATAGCCACCAGCATGCCCAGGAAGTAGTTCAGGAAGGTGGCAAAGAAGGCCCAGATCAGGGTCCACAGCAGCACCTGACCGAATGTGCCGCCATAGGAAGCGCTGTCCGAGGAGAGCAGGGTCGAGAAGTTCTCGAAGCCCACCCACGTGAACAGCTTGCTGGGCGGCTGATGGGTCGCGTCAAAGTTGGTAAACGCAACCAGGATCATGAAGATGATGGGCAGCACGGTGAACAGGCCGATACCCACGATGGGCAGGGCCAGCAGCGTCTTGTAGAACTGCGCGTCCACCAGGCTGTGCAGGTCATCCTTGGCGGTCTTCAGCTTATGGCCCTCCGCCACCAGCTTCTGGGCGATCTTGTTCTGGCGGACATTCACGCGCCAGGTATAAATGAACGCGATCACAAAGAAGATGGTCAGGATGCCATACAGCAGGATGAAGAAGCTGTTATCGCCATACACGGTCACACGGCCCTGCTTGGCGGTCTCCACGGTGCCCAGCGTATTGAACTTGGCCAGATAGGCACCGCCGAAGAAGACCATGTACCAGTTGAAAACGGTCTGGAACAGGAAGAAGAGGATGCCTCTCCCCCACTGTCCCCGGGCTGCGGAACCGAAGCCCATCACAAGGAAGGACACGCGCGTTTTCCAGTCGCCCTTGATGAAGGTCTGCACCACGTCCGCGCATTCTCCCACAATGCCTTTCGCCAGCTTCACAAAGAACATCCCGATGGCCTTCAAAAGATTCATGAACGCCTTCGGCAGTCCCTTGAAGAACTGGCCCAGGTTGTATCCGGTCTTTTGCAGGCCGGTATACTTCAACCTCTCCAATTCCTGATCTGTCATATGCTCCACCCGCTCCTGTTCCAAGATTACATCATTTTAAGTCCCATGAAACACAAACCGGCAGGCCGGAAGCGGTGGCTCCCGGTCTGCCGGTGAAGGATTCAATTACTGAGCGTAGGACTCGCAGGTAGCCTGGAACTGAACCAGGACTTCCATCAGCTGATCATCGGTGTACTCATCGTACTTGCCGGCGATCACGTCGTCGCCCAGAGCGGTAGCCAGCGTCCAGTAGTCGCCGGGATACTGACCCTGAGCAATGCAGTAGGCCAGCTGATCGGCCAGAGCGGACAGAGCCACATTGGACTTCACAGCGTCAGACTGCTGAGCCTCCAGGTTGGAGGGGCCCCACTGCACAGCGTCGAAACGGGCAGACTGCACGTCGCCGGAGGTCAGATACAGAGCCAGCTCGTCGCAGCAGGCCAGCTTCTCTTCGTCTTCCTGGGGCTTGATGCCCAGCAGCTTGAAGCCGCCGAAGCCGGACAGCTGGAAGGTCTCGCCGTCCACAGTGATGGTGGGCAGCTTCACAGCGGCATAGTTGTCACCCAGCACGGACTGGACCTGAGCAGCATCCCAGGTGCCGCTGACCAGGGCAGCATAGTCGGAAGCAGAGGAAGCGGAGGAGCCGTTGGCGAAAGCGCCGGACTTATGCAGGGCGATCATGGCCTTCAGGGCCTTCACGCCGTTGTCGGAAGCATAGTCGCAGTTGCAGGCGATGTAGTTGCCTTCGTCGTCGGTGTCATAGGTCAGGGTGCAGCCGGTGCCGAAGAAGAAAGCGGTCTGATACCAACCGGAGTTGATCTCGAAGTACACGCGCTTGCCGGCAGCCTCAGCCTGAGCACACACGGCCTCCAGGCTGGAGGTATCGGTGATGACGGAGGAATCATAGTACATGAAGTAGCCGTTGTCGCTGGTCACGGGATAGGCATACATGGTGTCGCCCACCTTGCCGGCGCCTACAGAACCGGCGTCGTTGTTGGCGGCAACTTCTTCCACGAAGTCGGGGTTCATCTCTTCGATGGCACCGGCGGACACCAGACGGGTCAGCTGGTCCTGAGCGAAGATGTAGATGTCAGCGCCGCTGGTCACGTCGGTGATCATGTTGTTGGCAGCGTCGCCTTCGCCAACGGGCTCCACCGTCACGGTGATGCCGGCATAGGCAGGATTGGCAGCCTTGAAATCCTCAACAGCAGCCTTGGTGAAGTCCACGGTAGCCTCAGCCACCCAGATCTTGATCTCGCCGCTGTAATCAGCAGAGGCGAAGCTGCACATGGACAGAACCAGTGCAAGAGCCATGATCAGAGCAAATACCTTTTTCATGGGATAGGACCTCCTTTTATTCTCACACGGTCATTCCGTGCGGAGTACATTGGAAAGCGGCAGGACGGATTCACGCACCAGCAGCCGGGCCGGAACCGTCACATGCCTGGCGGACGTGCCCTGGGTCATCATTTCTGTCAGGACCCGCACACAGGCCTCGGCCAGCTGATCCACAGGCTGCTCCACCGTCGTCAGCCGGGGCACCAGATAGTTCCCCACCGGCAGGCCGTCAAAGCCCGCCACGCTCACATCCTGCGGCACCCGGACCCCCTGGTCGGTCAGCCAGCGGATTGCGCCGATGGCCAGCGTATCGCTCATGCAGAAGAGCGCCGTCATCTCCGGATGCCGGGTATACAACGTTTCGATGGCTCGCATGGCATCTGTCATCGAGAAGCGGGTCGTCAGGAACCAGGTCGGATCGAACGCCAGTCCGAACTCCCCGCAGGCGTCCATGCAGCCCCGGAAGCGGCGCGCAAACACATCCGAGCCCTTCCTTGAGCCGCCCAGCACCGCGATCCTCCGGTGCCCCGCCTCCAGCAGATACCGCATCACCGCATAGCCCATGCTGCGGTCATCGATGGACACGGAGGAAGCATGCTTCATCAGCGTTCCGGAGGTATCCACCGTGACAAAGATGGAAGGGATCTCCACCTCGCGGAAGACCTCCGCCCGCTTGTCCACCGCGCTGCCCACGAACACAATGGCCGAGGGTCTGCGCTCCTGGCACAGGCGGAAAGCGGTGCGGAACTCATCTGCCGATTCATCGATATAAACGGTGATATACAGGGCGTCATGGTCCGCGGCATAGGAATGGATGCGCTCCACCAGCTGGTTCAGGAAGGTGTTCTGATGGCCGCGCAGGATGATATACACCTCGTTGCGCTCGGTCTGCTTCAGTCCGCGGGCATTGGCATTGCCTACGAAGCCGCAGTCCGCCATCACCTTTTCCACACGCTGCCGGGTATCCTCATTCACTTCCGGGCGATGGTTCAGCACCCGGGAGACCGTGGTCACGCTGACGCCTGACAGCTGCGCAATATCGCGGATCGTGTAGATTTTCACGCAGCTGCCTCCTTCTGCCGGGCTATGGAACCGTTTTCAGAAAACGCCGCAGAAACGATCCGCGTCATTATGAAAACGTTTCCGGTTCGTCGCGGATATGATAACACGCTTTTTTCCGGTTGTCAATTCAAAAAAGCAAAAATTGACGGTTCTTTTCCCATTGATGACAGCAGGTTGCTTCCGCCGTCTGACATTTCCGCTTGCACGTTGTTTCCAAAGGTGCTATGATGTTCGTGTTCCCAAACTGACAGAAACGGGAGGTCTGACCATGCCGAATTTTTCTTTGGCCGACAGCGTGTTTGAGCAGGCTGCCGCCCGATTCCCCACCCCCTTCCATCTTTATGACGAGCAGGGCATCCGCAATAACGCCCGCGCCCTGAACGCAGCCTTCTCCTGGTGCAAGGACTTCCAGGAATATTTTGCCGTAAAGGCCCTGCCCAACCCTGCCATCCTGCGCATCCTGCAGGAGGAGGGCTGCGGCGTGGACTGCTCCAGCGAGACCGAGCTGATGCTGGCCGAGGCTCTGGGCTTCTCCGGGCGGAATATTATGTTCTCCGCCAACGCCATGCCCGATGAGGAGCTGGCCCATGCCCGCCGCCTGAACGCCTTCGTCAACCTGGATGACATCACCCACATCGACATTCTGGAGAAGAACGGCGGCATTCCCGAAACCATCTGCTGCCGCTACAATCCCGGCGGAGATTTCAGCATCAACGGCCAGATTATGGGCAGCCCCGCCGAAGCCAAGTACGGCTTCACCTTTGCGCAGCTGCAGGAGGGCCTGCACCGGCTGAAGGCGCTGGGCGCCCAAAGGTTCGGCCTGCACGCCTTCCTTTCCAGCAACACCGTGGATAACGGCTACTACCCTGCCCTGGCCCGCATCCTGTTCACCTGCGGCCGTCAGCTGGCGGAGGAGACCGGCCTGACCCTGGCCTTCATCAACCTGAGCGGCGGCGTGGGCATCCCCTATCGTCCCGATCAGGAGAAGACGGATATCGCCGCGGTGGGCGAAGGCGTCCGCAAGGTCTATGAGGAGATCTTCCCGGAGGGCGGTGTGGCCATCAAGACCGAGCTGGGCCGCTGGATGACCGGCCCCAACGGCTGGCTGGTGACCCATGCCACCCATCACAAGGACACCTATCGCCACTACATCGGTCTGGACGCCTGTGCCGCCAATCTGATGCGCCCCGCCATGTACGGCGCTTATCATCACATCACCGTTTGCGGCAAGGCGGATTGGCCCTGCGATCACATCTACGATGTGACCGGCTGCCTGTGCGAGAACAACGACAAGTTCGCCATCGAGCGCAGCCTGCCCCGGATCGATGAGGGCGACATCGTGGTCATCCACGACTCCGGCGCGCACGGCTATGCCATGGGCTACAACTACAACGGCCGCCTGCGCAGCGCCGAGATCCTGTATCAGTGCGACGGCGGCTTCCGCATGATCCGCCGTGCCGAGACGCCCCAGGACTATTTCGCCACCCTGGATATGGATGAGTGTGCCGGAAAGCTGGGTCTCTGATCTTCTTTTCTCCGATCCGTCAAAAAAGGCAGCCGGGCTTTTCATTGCCTGACTGCCTTTTCGCTTGGAGGTTTTTATATTCCTTTCATGGGTCCATGATTCAGTTACCCGCGCCGATGGCGGTGTTGGAATACAGCTTCTTCTGGGTCTTGTTGGTGGCCTGACCATTGGCCGGGCTGATGCCGTTGTTCAATTGGAAGGCTTCCACCGCATCAATGGTGCTCTGACCGTAGATACCGTTGATCTGGCCGGAGTAGTAGCCCCACTCGTACAGGGTATATTGCAGCACCCGCACCGCGTTGCCGGTATCATTTTCCTTCAGCGTGGAATAGGTGATACCGCTGCCGTCCTTGCCATACAGGATACGCTGGGTCGCGGGACCCGCAATGCCGGTCACCCGCAGGCCATTCTCCTGCTGCAGCTTCTTTACCGCCGCTTCCGTCTTGCTGGCATACTTACCCGTGGCGCCGGCGGTCATATAGCCCTGCTTCTTCAGGGCGTTCTGCAGCTTGGTCACATCGTCTCCCGAGTCACCGGACATCAGCGTGGTGTAGCCGGTGGAGGTAATCACCGCACTGGAGGGGCTCACTGGCTTATCCGTGGGTTCCGGCGTGGCGGTGACCTTGGGCGTATTTGTAGGTACAGCAGTGGTCTTGGCCTTGGCGGCGGTGCTCAGATAGATGGCATTCAGCGTGGCGGTATTGGCCTCGCCGGAAGCCTTCAGTCCGTTCTGGCTCTGGAAGTTCTTCACTGCCTCCACAGTCTTGTCACCATAGGTACCGTTGGCCGCAGCAGACAGATAGCCCAGGCTGCGCAGACGCTTCTGCAGTGCGGTCACCGCGGTGCCCTGGCTGCCGGACTTCAGTGTGGTTCCGATGGAAGAAGCCACGGAGGCGGCAGACTTGGCCTTGGAGGAATAGATGGAGTTCAGAGTATCGGAGCCTGCCTTGCCGTCGGCGTAGAGACCATTCCGGCTCTGGTAGGCATGCACGGCATATTCCGTCGCGCCGCCATAGCTGCCGTCCGCCTTGCCGGCCATATAGCCCAGCTCGATCAGTCGGTTCTGCAGAGAGGTCACGTTGCTGCCCTTGGATCCCAGATACAGGTAAATATCCGTACGGGGAGAAGCAGTCGCCTTTTCTGTGGGATCGGGGCCCGCGGTGGCGCCGCTCTTGGTCTTGGCCTTGGTAGACATCATCAGGTTGTAGACCGTCTTGGTCACGATACCCGTCTCCGCCAGGTTGTTGTTCTTCTGGAAGGCCTTGACCGCGCTTTCCGTCGCCGCGCCGAAGGTACCGGTGCTGTTCACGGTAAAGTAGCCCAGTGCCCGCAGGCGGTTCTGGATCGTCGTGACTTCACTGCTCGTATCTCCGCGCTGAGCCACGATGTTGGGGTCCGGCGTAGGCTCGCTGGTCGGTGCGGGCGTGCTGCCGCTCACAGTCCCGTCCTTCTTCTTGGCCTTAGTGGACATCAGCAGATTATAGGTGGTCTTGTCCACCACGCCGGTATCACTCAGGCCGTTCACCTGCTGGAAGCTCGTCACGGCCTTCTCGGTGGTCTCGCCAAAGTACCCGGTGGCGTTGGCAGACATATAGCCCAGCTGCTTCAGGCGTTCCTGAATGGCCGTCACGGTACTGTTCTTATCCGTCCGCTGGGCGATCGTGTTGGGATTGGGGGTAGCGGTCGGCTTGGTGGTGGGTGCCGGGGTCGTACCCGCGGTGGTGCCGTCCTTCTTCTTGGCCTTGGTGGAATTCATCAGGTTATAGGTGGTCTTGTCCACCACGCCGGTTTCGCTCAGGCTGTTGGCCTTCTGGAAAGCCTTGACTGCCTTCTCCGTGGTACCGCCGAAGTAGCCGGTGGCATTGATGGACATGTAGCCCAGCTCCTTCAGCCGGGTCTGGATGGTCGATACCGTATCGCTGCGATCGCCATACTGGGCCACTACGCTGGGGTTGGGCGTGGCCGTGGGCTTCTCTGTGGGCTGAGGCGTGGTACCGGCTGTGGCGCCGCTCTTCTTCTTGGCCTTGGTGGAATTCAGCAGGCTGTAGGTCGTCTTGTCCATGGTGCCGGTCTGGGTCAGTCCGTTCACCTTCTGGAAGCTCTTCACCGCGTTATAGGTCGTATCGCCATAATAACCGGTGGCATTGGCGGACATATACCCCAGTTCCTTCAGCCGGGCCTGGATGGCCTTGACCGTATCATTCCTGTCTCCGCGGGTTGCCACCACATTCTTGGCCGGAGTGGCTGTAGGCGTCGCGGTGGGCTTGGGGGTCGCGGTTGCCTTGGCAACGGCATTCTTGGAGTTCAGCTTGCTCTGGGTCTCCTTGTTCAGGGTGCCGGTCACCGTCAGGCCGTTGGCCTTCTGGAAGGCACGGATGGCGGACTGCGTCACGGTGCCGAAGTAGCCGGTCGCCGTACCTGTAAAGTAGCCGAGCTCCTTCAGGCGTTCCTGTGCCGCCATGACTGTATCATTTTTGTCACCGCGCTGAGCGATGGGGGTTGCCGTGGGCTGGGCCGTTCCGCCGTTCTTTGCCTTGGCCTTGGAGGACTTCAGCAGCGCAAAGGTGGTCTTGTCCACCACGCCGGTCACCGTCAGGCTGTTGTTCTTCTGGAAGGACTTCACGGCATCACGGGTCACATCACCATAATAGCCGGTGGCACCCGCGGTCATATAACCCAACGCCTTCAGCCGGGTCTGGATGGTCGTCACATCGTCGCTGCGGTCACCGTACTGGGCCACCACATTGGCCTTGGGGGTAGCGGTCGCCTTGGCCGTGGCCTTCGGGGTCGCGGTCGCGCTGGCGCTGATGGCACTGGAGCTGTTCAGGCGGGCCAGCGTCGCCGCGCCCACCTTGCCGTCCACCGTCAGCCCGTTCTTGGACTGGAAGGCACGCACAGCCTTCACCGTAGCCTCACCATAGTTGCCGTCCACCGTGCCGGTATAATAGCCCAGCTTCTTCAGCCGCTGCTGGACTGAGCGCACAGAGGAGCCTGTGGAGCCCTGCTTCAGGGTCGTCACCGTGGCGGTCGCCTTGGGTGCCGCCGTGGCGCTGGCCTTGATGGCACTGGAACTGTTCAGCTTGGCCAATGTGGTGGGGCCCACCTTGCCATCCACCGTCAGGCCGTTCTTCTGCTGGAAGGCACGCACGGCCTTCTCCGTAGAGGAGCCGTAGTCGCCGTCCACGGTGCCGGTGTAATAGCCCAGCTCCTTCAGGCGCTTCTGCACCGAACGCACGGAAGAACCGGAGGAGCCGTTCTTCAGCACCACGTCCGTTGCTTTTGGCGTAGCGGTCGGCGCTTTGGTTGCCGAGGACGGGGCCAGGGTGATGGTCTGGATCGTTGCCACCGCGGGCTCTGCCGGTGTGGCGGTCGCCACCACGATCGTATTGGAGGTCGCCGTCACCTCAGGAGCCTGGGTGATCGTAATGATCTGCTGAGGCGCAGACGTAGCCGTCGGCACCGCCGTGGACGTATCCACTGTCTGCCACGGCAGGGCCTGACTCGTTACACTTAAATCATCCGTTATCTCATCAGGCGCCACATAACATGCGGACAAGGTCAGCCCCATGCCCAGAACGGCTGCCAGGGCCAGTCCCTTCATCCATGTATGCTTCTTCATCTGTACATCCCTCATTTCATCGCTGGTATACCATTGATATTGTACATGACAAGTGCCTTTTGCGCAAGTCCTTTTCGTTCCACTTTAATGTATTTTTTACGGATCGTAACAAATGAAAAGAGCGGAAGCCTGTTCGCTCCCGCCTTGTCGGATCCCTGATCAGACCGCGTAACCCTTGCCGCGGATGACCTCCACCACCTGGTCAACATACTTCTCGCAGGTCTCGGCACAATCGGCCTCCACCATCACGCGGATCACCGGCTCGGTGCCGGATTCACGCACCAGGATGCGGCCGGTATCGCCCAGCGCCTCGGTCACGGCCTGTACCGCCTTCTGGACATCGGCATCGCTCCGGGCCAGGGCCTTGTCCGTCACCCGCACATTCTTCAGCAGCTGCGGATACTTCACAAAGCCCTCGCTCAGCTGGCTCATCTTCTTCTTGGAGGCGATCATGACCTCCATCAGCTTCAGGCTGGTCAGGATGCCGTCGCCGGTGGAGGCATACTTGGAGAAGATGATATGGCCGGAATCCTCCCCGCCCAGGCGGCAGCCGTTCTGCATCATGTATTCGGCCACGTACTTGTCGCCCACGGCGGTCTTGGCGTAGTCGATGCCCTTTTCGTCAAAGGCCTTGTACAGTCCGAAGTTGCTCATCACGGTGGTCACCACGGTGTTGCCGTTCAGCATGCCGTGCTCCTTCATGTAGCAGCCGCAGATATACAGGATATGGTCGCCGGTCACCACATCACCGCGCTCATCCACGCACAGGCAGCGGTCCGCGTCGCCGTCATAGGCAAAGCCCACATCCAGGCCGTTGTCCTTCACGAACTGCTGCAGCCGCTCAATATGGGTGGAGCCGGCGTTCTCGTTGATGTTGATGCCGTCCGGAGCGGCGTTGATCACATAGGTCTTGGCGCCCAGCGCGTCGAACACGCTCTTGGCAATGTTCCAGGAAGCGCCGTTGGCACAGTCCAGGCCCACCCTGATGCCTTTGAAGGAATACATGCCCAGGGAGATCAGATAGCCGATATACCGGTTGCGTCCGGACACGTAGTCCACGGTGGCGCCGATGGCGCTGCGCTCCGCAAAGGGCACCTCCCGGATCTCCTGACCGAACACCGTCACGCAGCCGTCCAGGTAATCCTCCACCAGGGCAATAGTCTCCTCGTCCATCTTCTCGCCGTTGTGATTGATCAGCTTGATACCGTTATCATAATAGGGGTTATGGCTGGCGGAGATCATGATGCCGCAGTCGAAATCATCCATATTGGTGATGTAGGCCACGGAGGGGGTGGTGGTCACATGCAGCATGTAGGCATCCGCGCCGGAAGCGGTCAGGCCGGCCACCAGCGCATACTCAAACATATAGCTGGAACGGCGGGTATCCTTGCCGATCAGGATGCGTGCGGAATGGTTCTGACCGCTCCGGCGCTTCTGCTCGCTGTAGTACCAGCCCAGGAAGCGGCCGACCTTGTAGGCATGGTCCGCCGTCAGCTCCTTGTTGGCTTCTCCACGGAAGCCGTCTGTACCGAAATATCTGCCCATATCTTCAAATTCCCTTACGCTCATTTTCATTTGCGGCTGAGGGCCGCTTTTGTATTATGCCACATTCCTTTCAAAAAGACAATAGCATACTTTTGGCCCCAGGTTGACCGGAAATCACTGTTTCCGGCATTCCGTGCTTGAATTTCCATGCCGTTCCTGCTACAATCCTCTTATCCTTTTCCCAAGGAGGAGTACCAGGATGTTTGTTCAGTATCATGAGAATCAGCACCGGCTGCATGTGAATACGCTTCCCCGCCACAATTATTTCATTCCCTACGGCAGTGAAGCCACCGCCCTGGCCGGTGACCGGGATGCTTCCGAGGCCTTGACGCCTTTGAAGGGTCTCTGGTCGTTCCGCTATTATGACAGTCTGCTGGATGTGCCGGAGTCCTTCCCGGCCGGAGCCGATACACCGGACACGATCCCGGTGCCCTCGGTGTGGCAGATGCACGGCTATGACCATCACCAGTACACCAATGTTCCCTACCCCTTCCCGTATGACCCGCCCTATGTTCCCCTGGAAAATCCCTGCGGGCACTACCGGCGCAGCTTTGAATTTCATCCGGAAACGGACAGCGTCTGCACCCTGTGCTTTGAGGGCGTGGACTCCTGCTTCTATGTGTGGGTAAACGGCAGCTTCGCGGGCTACAGCCAGGTCGCCCATGCCACCTCGGAGTTTGACATCACCGGTCTGCTCCGGGAGGGCACCAACACGCTGGATGTGCTGGTGCTCAAGTGGTGCGACGGCAGCTATCTGGAGGATCAGGACAAGCTGCGCATGAGCGGCATCTTCCGCGAGGTCTATCTGCTGCGCCGTCCTGCCCGTCATATCGTCTCCTATCAGGTGAATACCCGTTTCAATGAGGCACTGAGCCACGCGGAAGTTACCGTCGATATGCACAGCAGCGGCCCCGTACTGCCGGTCTCCTATCGTCTGCTGGATCCCGCCGGGAAGGCCGTGCTGGAGGGTATCGCGCCCGGCGGCCGCCCTGTCTTCTCCGTGGATGCGCCGCGCCTGTGGAACGCGGAGGATCCGGCCCTGTACACGCTGCTGATGACCGTGGGCGGCGAGGTGCTCTGCGAGCGGATCGGCTTCCGTGTGGTGGATGTGCTGGACGGCATGCTGCGCATCAACCATCAGCCGCTAAAGTTCGTGGGCGTCAACCGTCATGAATCGGATTCTTCCCTGGGACCGGCGGTCGGTCTGCCGGAAATGGAGTGGGATCTGCGGCTGATGAAGGAGCACAACATCAACGCCATCCGCACCAGCCATTATCCGGACGCACCGCTGTTCTATGAGCTGTGCGACCGCTATGGCTTCTACCTGATCGATGAGGCCGATCAGGAATGTCACGGTGTGACCCGCGTGAAGACCCGGCCCGACGAGCCGGACGCCTACAACCTGCTCGCCCGGGATGCCGACTGGCTGGAGCCCATGCTGGACCGGGTGCAGTGCATGGTCGACCGGGACATCAACCGGCCCTGCGTGGTCATCTGGTCCATGGGCAATGAGTCCGGCATGGGTCCCAACTTCGACGTGATGCTGCAGTGGACGAAGCAAAGGGATCCCTCCCGCCTGACCCACTACGAGAAGGCCTCCTATCCTCCCGGAAACGCCGCCTTCAACTGGGACGACCTGGACGTGTTCTCCCGGATGTACGCCTCCATCGAAGAGGTGGATGATTACTTCGCCCGGGGCTTCCTGCGGGGCAAGCCCTTTGTGGAGTGTGAATACTGTCACGCCATGGGCAACGGCCCCGGCGACCTGGAGGCCTACTTCCGGTGCTTCCATCGTCACCCCGGCTGCTGCGGCGGCTTCGTGTGGGAATGGTGCGACCATGCCGCGCCGCGGGAGCCTTCCGTGGACGGCACGCCGCATTTCGGCTACGGCGGTGACTTCGGCGATACCCAGAACGACGGCAACTTCTGCATGGACGGCCTGGTTTCTCCGGACCGCAAGCCCCACACCGGCCTGAAGGAGCTGAAGAACGTCTACCGCCCGCTGCGCCTGACGCCCATCGACCTGAACGCCGGCCGCTTCAGCGTACATAACTATCTGGATTTCCATCGGGCCGATGAGCTGCTGGAGCTGTACTATGAGTTCCGGCAGAACGGCCGTACGGTCGCTTTCGGTCTGATCCCTGCGGAACAGCTGACGATCGAGCCTCACGGCGACGCGGAGATCACCCTGCCTGTTCCGGACGGCCTGGCGCAGCCCTTCGCGGTGTATTTCGAGATGCAGCTGAAGGCGGATCAGCCCCTGGTGGCGAAAGGGACGGTCATGGGCGTGGAGCAGCACGGCACCGCCGCGATCGCCCCGGTGCTGCCGGAGGAGCGCTGCGCGGTCATCGTCACGGAGGAAACTGCCCGCACCGTTACCCTGACCGGACCGGACTTCACCTTTGTATACAACAAGATCACCGCCGCCTTTGACGCGCTGACCGTGAAGGGCCGTCCGCTGACGGAGCGTCCCATGTCCGTCAACACCTGGCACGCGCCCACAGACAACGAGCGCAAACTGAAGCGGGACTGGGCCGATTTCGGCTACGACGACCTGCGCATCCGCACCTATGGCACGGAGTTGGCTGCCCAGGCGGACCGTGTCCTGCTGACCACCCGCTTCTCCATGGGACCCCTGGCCAAAAAGAAGGTGCTGGAGTGCTCCGTCTGCTGGACCGTACATGTCAACGGCCGCCTGGACGCCTCCTTCTCCGTCCACAAGCTGACCGAATGGCCCGCGCTGCCCCGCTTCGGCGTGCGGCTGTTCCTGCCGAAGGACAGGACGCGGGTCACCTACTTCGGCATCGGCCCCTGGGAGAGCTACGCGGACAAGCAGCAAGCCTCCGTGAAGTATCTGTTCTCCGATACCGTGGACGGGCTGTATACCGAATATCTCCGTCCCCAGGAAAACGGCAGTCACTGCGGCTGCGACCTGCTGACCCTGTCCGACGGTACCGACACCGTCTCCGTCACGGGTCATGATTTCAGCTTCACTGCTCTGCGCTATACCCAGGAGGAGCTGGAGCACAAGGCCCACGCCGATGAACTGGTGCAGGATCCCTCCGTGGTACTGTGCATCGACTACGCCCACAACGGCATCGGCTCCGCCAGCTGCGGCCCCACCCTGGACCGGAAATACTGGCTGACCGGGGATTTCACCTTTGCCTTCTCCCTGGTGCCGGGTCCCGTGCGGTACTGATTGTAACAGTTTCGTGGTATCTTGCATCCGGTCCGGATTTATGGTACAATGCTTCCCGGAAATGCACCGGATGCAAGGCATCCTTTCATGATAATCAGAAAGGCAGGATCCTTTATGTCACAGCTTCCCCCTACCCGGCGTGCCAACCGGCAGACCGAGCAGCCTGCACCGCCGCCCGTCCGCCGTCCCGCAGCCGGCAAAAAGCGTAAAAAGAAAAAATCCCGGGCAGGTATTACCATTGCCCTCATTGCGTTTCTCGCGGTCATCGCGCTCATCGTGCTGATCGCCCCCAAGGAGCATTTGGGCCGGGCCACCTATACCACCGGCACGGAATCCGGCCTGGTGGACAGCAGTGTGGCCAGCGACGACGCCTACTACAGCGGTTTGGTCATCAGCGAGATCATGCCCTCCAACAGCATCTCCGTGCCGGATGAAAACGGCAACTACCCGGACTGGGTGGAGATTTGGAACAACAGCGGCCATGATATCGAAATGGAGAACGTCGGCCTGTCCGACAGCAGCGACGCCATCCGCTTCCTGTTCCCCAAATATACGCTGGCGGCGGATGCCCGCGTGGTCGTCTTCTGCGATGACACAAACCAGGTGGAATCCAATAAGCCCTTCCACGCCAAGTTCAAGCTGTCCTCCACCGGCGAGACCCTGTACCTGTATCAGCCCAGCGCCTACCTGATCGATTCCGTGACCTACCGGATCATGGGCTCGGATACCTCCTGGGCCCTGCAGGAGGACGGCTCCTACGCGGAGGTCTCCGCCTACAGCCCCGGCTATGTCAACTCCGAGGAGGGCTTCCAGTCCTACCGTACCGCCACCATGATCACCGACGGTGCCCTGATCATCAACGAGATCTCCCCCGACCCCAAGTCCGGCCTTGCGGATGCCGACGGGGAATATGTGGACTGGATCGAGCTGTACAATACCACGGACAAGACCATCTCCCTGGATAACTACGCCCTGAGCGACAAGGAAAACAAGCCGCTGAAGTGGCGTTTCCCGGAGGGGGCCACCATCGCCCCCAAGAGCTACTACGTGGTCTTCTGCTCCGGCAAGGACCGTGTGGACGAGAGCACCGGCATTCCCCATACCAACTTCAAGCTGAGCGCCGAGCATGACACCATCGTGCTGAGCGACAGCCGCGGCCGCCTGGTGGACCGCGTCATCATCGACAACATCCCCGAGGACTGCACCTATGCCCGCGGCAGTGACGGCTACTTCACCATTACCACCATGGGCACCCCTTCCCTCGCCAACACCGAGGAAAGTGCCTGGCAGATGGACCGCATGATGCGGCAATGGAACGCAAGCGGCGTGATCATCAGCGAGGTCATGGCCAGCAACAGCACCACCGCGATCCCCAATACCAGCCTTACCTGTGACTGGATCGAGATCTACAACACAAGCAATGAAACCGTGGACCTCAGCGGCTACGGGCTTTCCGATAACATCGGAAGGCCCCGCCGCTGGCAGTTCCCGGAGGGGACCGTCATCTATCCCGGTGAATACAAGGTCATCCTGTGCGACGGGGACGTCAGCGCCTCGACCTCCTCCGTACTGCACACCAATTTCAAAATCACCCGCGCCGGCGGCGAGACCATCTGTCTGTCCGACCCGACAGGCAAGGTGCTGGACAAGCTGGTGCTCTCCGATGAGATCCCGACCGATGTTTCCTACGGCCGCACGCTCAACCTGACCGGCTTTTTTTATTACGGCACCCCCACGCCCAACAGCGCCAACAACAATGACGGCTTCCGCGGCTATTGCCCGCAGCCGACCCTGAGCCTGGATCCCGGTCTGCATTACAGCACGGTGTATGTCTCCCTGAGCATTCCGGAAAACTGCGTGGTCACCTTCACCACGGACGGCTCCATCCCCACCCGCAGCTCCACCGCGTATAACGGCGAGCTGCTGGAGATCAACTTCACCACCGTCCTGAGAGCCCGCGCCTTCCGGGATGACGGACAGGATTATCAGCCCTCCCGCGTGACCACCGGCACCTACTTCATCAACGCCTATCACGCGCTGCCCGTGGTCTCCCTGGTGGCCGATCCCAAGGAGCTGTGGAGCGAGACCGACGGCATGCTCACCGTGGGCAGCTCGGTGGACAAGAGCGTCTTCCCCTTCAAGAACACCATCTACAGCCAGTTCGGCAAGATCGAACGGGAAGGCCATGTGGAGTACTACCTGCTGGACGGCACCCAGGTGCTGGATCAGGACATGGAGTTCGGTCTCCAGGGCCAGTACAGTCTGGACATGCCTCAGAAGACCTTCAAGCTCCGGGCCCGCAGCAAATACGGCAGCAAGTACTTCAACGCCAAGCTGTTCAACGACCGGGAGTATACCCAGTACCGCAGTTTCGTGCTGCGCAACAGCGGCAACGACTGCGCCTGGACCCGCCTGCTGGATGGCTTTGAGTCCCGCCTGCTGGACGCCTACGGCAGCACCGTTCTGCATCAGGCCTGGAACCCCGTGGTCGTCTATCTGAACGGTACCTACTGGGGCCATTACAACATGCGCGAGCGCGTGGATCAGTACTTCGTGGCCCAGCATGAAGGGCTCTCCCTGGAGGATGCCGACAAGATCACCATCCTGGAGGCCAACGGCACCCTGGCCAAGGGCAGCAACACGGTCCGCAAGGAATATCAGGCCATGATCAAGAAGATCAAGGACAGTGATCCCGCCAAGAATGAGGAGGATCTGCAGTACATCCTGGACAATGTGGACGTGGACAATTACCTGGAGTACATGGCCCTGCTGATGTTCGTGGGCGATTCCGATCCCGGCAACATCCGCTATTACCGCATCGACTATGAGGACGGCACCCACAGCAAGTGGCGCTGGATCTGGTACGATAAGGACTACGGCCTGTACAACTCCTCCTTCAACAGCCCGAAGAGCTACACCAAGAGCACCGGCATGGGCCAGAAGAACATCAACAACACCCTGCTGCTGAAGCTGCTGGAGGTACCGGAATACAAGGATCAGTTCCTGCGCAAGCTGGGCGATATCTTCCAGACCTTCACCACCGACTACATGCTGGAGGTGCTGCAGCCGCTGATCGACCAGATCGAGCCGGAAATGAACATGCACTTCAACCGCTGGGCGGAGGAGCATGACCAGGCCATCGTGTCCGAATGGCCCACCACGCCCGACGGCGCCTACCGCTACTGGCAGCAGCGTATCGACCGTCTGAAGAACACGCTGAAGAAGCGTCCCAACCTGCTCTGGGGCTACATCAAGGATGAGCTCAACCTGACCAATACCCAGATGCTGGAATACTTCGGCGA
>R14__coassemble_86_pt1 | contig 75276 bp, 69 predicted proteins | sample R14__metabat2_high_PE_026 | metagenome-assembled genome bin R14 | reverse complement strand
GTACGGCTGCTCCAACTGGACCCTGTCCCGTATTCAGGAAGCCCAGGCCATTGCCGAAGCCAATGGCTGGCAAGGCTTTGCTGCCGATCAGGTGCAATGGTCCCTGGCGCAGGCCAATGCCGAAGCCATTCCGGACAAGACGCTGGCGCTGATGGATCAACCGCTGCATGCCTACCATTGCGGTACCGGGCTGCCGCTGATGGCCTATACCTCCCTGGCTCATGGCTACCTGCTGCGCCGTGCAACGGGAGTGCCGGTATCTGATGCGCTGCATCGGCAATATGACAACTCTGCCAATGAAGCACTGCTTGAGCAGATTCGTCGGTATCACGCCGATCCACTGGCGCTCAGCCTGCGGTACATCGTCCGGCAGCCCTTCCCTGCCGTGCCTTTGGCCGCTTTCTCCTCATAGAAGCAGCTGAAGGAAGCGCTTGCTGCCGTCCGCGACGATCGGTATGACGCTCTTCTGAAGGACCTCTCCTTCTGATATCCGCCCACGCTAAAAGCCAGCCCAAACGGACTGGCTTTTCTTGCGGTCTCACTCGTTCAGCTGCGCCTTGATGGCCTTGAAGGTCTCGTCGCTGATGTCATGCTCGATCTTGCAGGCATCCTCCAGGGCCGTTGTCTCATTCACGCCCAGCTTTTCCAGGAAGGCGGAAAGCACCGTGTGCCGCTCATAGATGCGGTGAGCGATATCCTCTCCCTTGGGCAGCAGCGTGATCAGGCTCTCCTCATCCATTTCGATATAACCGTTCTCACGCAGGCGCTTCATCGCAAAGCTGACCGAGGGCTTGGTCACGCCCAGCTTGGTGGCGATATCCACCGACCTGGCGTAGCCCTTCTCATTGCGGAGCATCAGGATCGCCTCCAGGTAATCCTCCGCCGACTCATGTATATTCATCATAACGCTTTTCTCCTTCCATCGAAGTCAATGTCTTATTATATCACCATTCGACCATATTTGTCAAATCAATCTTCTTCGATCGTGCAGCCGCCAATGAACTCCCTGAGCAGAGACAGCGGCGGGATCTCGCTCAGCACCGCCTCGTCCAGCACAGGCATATAGTTCAGGATCTTCCGCAGTCGCACCGCGATATCGTAGCCCTCCGTATCGGGAGAAAGCTCCTTGAGCAGCGGGTAAGCGTAACGGGACAGCACGGGCAGCTCATAATGCAGCGCCGTATTGAACATCACATCCGCCTGCTCCTGATACGGGAAGATCCACCGCTCCTCGCCGCGCCGCACGCTTTCCCACATGGCCAGCGTCTTTTCCGGCGACGTGCCCCGGAACTGGTAATCCCGCACGATCCTGCGCAGGAGCCGCACATCCGTGGTGCGGATGCGGTTGTGGTCATCCAGGTTCAGGCAGGTCAGACCGCTCACGAACACCCGATAGACCAGCTTCTGCGGCAGATCCCTGCTCACCTCCGGATTCAGGCCATGGATACCCTCAATGATCAGGATATCCTCCGGCCCCAGTGTAAGCGGAACGCCTTGCTGCTCCCGCATGCCCGTTTTGAAGCTGTACCGGGGAATATCCACCGTGGCACCCTGCATCAGCGCGTTGATCTGGTCCGACAACAGCGGCAGATCCAGCGTGGTAATAGCCTCCAGGTCGATGGACCCGTCCGGCTCCCGGGGGATCTCCTGGCGATTCCGGTAGTAGTCGTCCATACTCACCCGATAGGCCCGTTTGCCCAGCACCTGCAGATGGATGCTCAGTCTTCCGGCAAAGGTGGTTTTTCCGCTGGAGGAGGGACCAGCCACCAGCACCACACGTTTTCCCTGCTGCACGATGCTCTCAGCGATCGCGCCGAGGGCCTGATCATGGAGCGCCTCGTTCACCCGGATGAACCGCCGCAGCTGCTTCTGTTCCACCATCCGGAAAAGATCGGCGGCATTCTCCACCCCCAGGATATGGCACCACTCTGCCGATTGCCGGAACACCTTCAGCAGCTTGGGACGGTCCGCGGAGGGTGCGGGCACTTCCGGTTTGTTTGCCAGCGGCATATAAAGGATCAGGCCATCCTCCTGCTGCTCCAGCCCGAATACCTTCACATAGCCTGCGGAAGGAGCCATGGCGCCATAGAAGTAGTCCCACATTTCGGTGCCATGCCAGTTGGCGCCATACATGGTCATGGACTGCACCGAGCGGTACTCAAGCAGCTTTTGCTTGTCCTGCTGTCCGTCCGCTGCAAAATAGGCCTTGACCCTGTCCAAAGGCCACCGTTCGCACCGCAAAGGCAGATCTGCCTGCGTAATCGCCGCCATCTCTGCCCGCAGATTTTCCAGCATCTCCGCATTCATGGGCAGCTCCGGCATACGAACCACAATGCCATGTCCCGCGGAATATTCAACGCGCACCCGCTGACCCGGATACAGCTCCTTCAGAGCCAGCAGCAGCACAAAGCGCAGCGTCCGCTCATAAATGCGGCGGCCTGCCTCCTGCTTCAGCGTGACAGGCGTCAGCGTGCAGTTCCGGGTCAGCAAGGTATTCAGCTCCACCGGAAGGCGATCGACCATGGCCGCCAGGGCACCCTGCTCCGCTCCTGCGCGCTTAAGCACAGACAAAACAGTCTCCGGGGATGCCGTTTCAATGCATTCATCAAATACCCGATAGATCATCATGAACTCCTTTGTGAAAGAAAAGCAGCCTTTCCCATTCAGCGGAAAAAGCTGCTTTCATTTTCAAGATGCGGCTCAGTCCGCGGATTGAGCGATCGCTTTATCGGTGATCCGGAGCACCAGGGTATTTTCATCGTTGTCCCACACCACAGCGGCGCCCACGGTCTTTTCCAGGAAGCCGGCAGTGCAGTACCAATTGCCGTCGGCATAGACCACATCGCCATCGGAGACCTCCACTGCGGTGCCGTCCACCGTGGCCGTGAAGCTGTCAGTGTCTCCGGTCGTGGCTCGTGTCGAGATCAGTTCGATCTCATAGCCCGCGATCGTCAGCTTGCAGCCCGCGCCGTTTGCGGGGATCAGCGTCCACTCGCCGGCAGCCTCGATCAGGTCATTCAGGCAGATCATCACGGCGTTATCATGCAGATAGACCGTGGGCTTCCGCTGGATCACGTTGCCGTTGCTCCGGGCCAGCAACACCAGGGAGTTGCCGTTCAGCAGCACCGTGGCGTTGGTCTTGTACCAGGAAGCGATCAGCACACTGGTCTCTGCCTCCGCTTCCGGCTCGGCGGCGGTTTGCTCCTCCGTTGCATCCTCCGTGGTCGCAGCTGCCTTGGCGGTGGGCTTGGGTGTCGCCGTAGGGGCAGGAGTAGCCGTGGCTGCGCTGGGGTTGGCCACCACGTTCTCGTCCTCATACAGGTGCGTCAGCGTCGCCTTGCCGGCCACACCGTCCACCGTAAGGCCATTGGCCTTCTGGAAGGCACGCACGGCATTCAGCGTCTTGTAACCAAAGGAGCCGTCCGCGTCACCCTTGCTCAGATACCCCAGTTCGATCAGCCGCTGCTGCATCTTCTTGACGTTGTTGTTTTTGTCCTTGTACTGCAGCTTGGTATACTTGGCATTGGGGGTCATGGTCGGGGCTGCGTTTTCGGTCTGCGCAGCCACTGGGGTCGCGATGACCGCAGCATTCGTCGCATCCGCAGCTTCCGCCGTTTCAACCGCCGCGGTCGGCGTGGGAGTCGGCAGCGCAGCAGGATCCGGCGGGGTCGTCTGCTGCACGCCCATAGCCAGGGTCATGCTCATGTAGACAAGCAAGGTCTTCAGAAAATTCATGACAATGACTCCTTTGATCTCAAGCTTGCGGTTCGCACCGCACATACAAATATCCGATTACATTGTACCACAGTTTTCAACCGTCTGCAACCGATTTTTCCCGTTTTCGACTTCTCCGCGGTTGCTTTTTCCCGGTAATATGCTACAATATCTGTAAAAGCAGCGTTCATTATTTCCAAGGAGGTCGATCGACTATGAATGAATCCCAGCGTCAGGCCCTGATCCGTTTTATGGAGGATCGAAATCATCTGGACGTGCCCGGCAATGCTCTGCTGATCCGGCAGGGGGACGAGGAGATTTTCCGCCACTTTGCGGGCGACGCCCACGAGGACACCCTGTTCCGCATTTATTCCATGACCAAGGTCCTCACCGTTACCGCCGCCCTGCAGCTGTTCGAGCAAGGCCTGTTCGCCATGGATGATCCCCTGTTCCTCTATCTGCCGGAATACAAGGACATCCGCGTGTGGGACGAAGCCGCCCATCAGGCAGTTCCCGCCAGAAACGTGATCCGTGTCCGCGACCTTTTCTGCATGAGCGCCGGCCTGACCTATGGGGGCAGCGGCAGCGAGACTGCCCGGCAGATCGAAGCGATCCGGCAGGAACTGCTGAAGCAGTATCCGGGCGAAGCCTATACCACGCAGCAGTTCATCCGGCGTCTGCCTGAAGCGCCTCTGCTCTTTGAGCCTGGGACCCACTGGTGCTACAGCCTGTGCCACGATGTGCTGGCAGCGCTGGTAGAGGTATTGTCCGGCCAGGTCTTTGGTGATTATCTCCGTGAGCATATCTTCGCGCCGTTGGGTATGGAGCATACCTTCTTCCGCTGCCCGGCAGCACTGCGTGGGTGCATGGCAACGCACCCCGCACGGGCCGGTGAGGATGACAAATACGGTCCCAAGGCCCGGTATGAGAGCGGCGGCGGCGGTCTGCTGTCCACCGCGGATGATTACATGAAGTTCGCCTCCACCCTGACCGCCGGCGGCACAAACGCGGAGGGGGTGCGCATCCTCGGCCGCAAGACCATCGACCTGATGCGGCTGGATCAGCTGAATCCCACCCAGAAGCTGGATTTCAATTGGCCCTATATCAAGGGCTACAGCTATGGCCTGGGCGTCCGTACGCTGATCGATCCTGCCAAGGCCGGCATTCCCGGCTCCGTGGGTGAATTCGGCTGGTGCGGTGTACTGGGCACCTGGGTGCTGATGGATCCCGCCGAGCAGCTGACCGTGGTCTACATGCATCAGCGCACGCCCAACCTGGAGGAATACGTGCAGCCCCATCTTCGGGCCATGATCTACGCCACCCTGTGACCATTGAAAAAACGGAGCATCGCTCCGTTTTTTCATGCTTCGTTTTCTTCTGTTTCGTCTTTTTCCTGCATATGCCAAAGCCTGCGCTGCTCCTCGCTGAGGATCACTTCCCCCGGCAGCTTGCGGAAAATGGCGAAATGGATCGGCATCCCGGCCGCCGAGAATTTCAGCTCATGCTCGGACTGGAAATTGGGCGTATAGCCGCTCTGATGCAGATCATCCGTGCGATAGATCATCTCAAACCCGCAGACCGCAAAGTACTGCAGAGACTCCCGGAACAGCTGCTCATCATCTGTCTTGAAGCGGATCTCTCCGCCGTCTGCCAGGAAAGTGCGATACTGCATCAGCTGGCGGGGATGGGTCAGCCTGCGGCGATGCTGTCTCGGTCTGGCCGTCCAGGGATTGCAGAAGTGGATGTAGATGCAGCGCACCGGATCCTCCGGTGCAAAGAACCGCCCGATATGCTCAATATCGCAGCGGGTCAGCGCCACATTCCGCACAGGTTCGCCCTGATAGGCTTCCTCGATGTTCCGGCGCGCACAGCCCAGTACGTCCGGGCTGATGTCGATCGCAATGAAGTTCACCTCCGGAAAAGCATGCACCATCTGCGCGGTGGACACGCCCTTTCCGCAGCCAAGCTCCAGCTCCAGTGGCTGCTCCGGATGGGCAAAGCAGGAAGTCCAGTGTCCCCGCTGCGCTTCCGCTTCCGGGAAATAATAGGGGCAGGCCGCCAATTCCGGCCTGCTCCATTTTTTCTTGCGCATATGCATTGCACAAGGTCTCCTTACTTGACCGCGATGGCCTCGATCTCCAGATCGGCGTCCTTGGGCAGCTTGGCCACCTGAACGCAGGCACGGGCAGGTGCGGCCCCGGTGAAGAACTTGGCATAGGCCGCGTTCACCTCGGCAAAGTTGGCCAGATCCTTCAGGAAGATCGTGGTCTTCACCACATTCTCCCAGGTACAGCCGGCCTCGGCCAGGATGTTGGCAATGTTGTTCATGCTCTGGGCGGTCTGCTCGGCAATGGTACCGGTGCACAGCTCGCCGGTCTCGGGGATGATGGCCAGCTGCCCGGAAACGAACACCATGCCATTGGCCTCAATGCCCTGGCTGTAGGGACCGATGGCGGCCGGAGCCTTCTTCGTGGCAAGAACCTTATTCATTGGATGATCCTCCTTCAGTTTGTTCCTCATTGGTCGTATGATCATATTCAAAGCGCTTGGCGTCCTCCAGAACGGCCTTCCGGTCCTCGCCGACCCGCCAGCCATACGCAAAGGTCACCACCGCGCCAACCAACAGCTGCAGATAGTAGGTAAAGAATCGCCACAGCAGCAGCGCCGCAAAACGGACACCCTCCGGGAAGATCTCCCCGAAGTACAGGGAAAAGGTGACCTCCTGCGCACCGGCCGCGCCGGGAATGGGCATATACGCCGCGGACAGGTACTCCATCAGATCCACAGACACCAACTCACCATAGGAAACACCATGCTGACCCAGGCCCATGTAGATGAAATACAGGATGGACATCTGGCACATCAGCTGGACCGCGCCGATCAGCATCTGCACCACCAGGTCCAATGGATGCTGTGTCAGCAGCGCGATGCTTTCATGGAAGGTATCCACCGCTTTTTCCGTACGCCTGCGGGAGCTCTCGGGATCCTTGACCAGATGGAGACGGATGCCGAGGCCCAGGACCAGGTTGCAAAGCTTCAGCACGATACCGCGCTTCAGCACGACGAGCACCAGGAGCGAGACCATCAGTGCGTTATACACATAGCCGATGATCATGAACCACATGTATTCCCGCACGGCATTTGCGATGAACCCCGGATAAATGATCCAGAAGATCGTGGCCATGAAGGAAAGCATGAACTGGAACGAGAAGAACTTCACAACCAATGACGAAACGGAAAGCCCCATGGGGACGCCCTTTTTATGCATATAATATACCTGCATGGGCTGTCCGCCGGAGGCACCGGGGGTGATATTGGAATAGTACAGGCCGGCAATGGTCACAAACAGCATATACCAAAAGGATACCTTGCAGCCCTGCCTTCTCAGGAAATACCAGGTTGCAAAGGCATCCGATGCCATGTTCCCCAAATAGCCGACAAAGCACAGCAAAAGGGAGCCAAAGCTCAGGGAGAGCAGAGCCTTGACGCCGCCATCCAGCTCATTGCTGGTCAAACCGACAATCAGCACCACCAATAAAGTGCCGAAAATGACCACATAATTGAGGATCTTACCGAACTTCTTCTTCATCCGTTCCTCCGGGGCCTTCATTACCGCTCTATAGTATAGCATTCCTCCGGGGCATCGTCAAGGGAGAAGGCGGGACGATTTTTGCTCAAAGCGTATCATTTTCCGGCCTGGCCAGGCTGTCATAGGTCTCCACACCGGGATACCCGAATTCGCGGATGATGGACTCGATCTCCCCCAGGTCGCTCAGCCGCAGCGCAGCCGCCCGGGCGTCCTCCGGAGAGACGGCCAGCACCCGGATGATGACCTGCTCGCCGCCCTTCACCATCTTGGGGCAGCAGCTGACCTGCTTCAGGTGATCCTTGGTAATGCCGGACACCAGGTAAAAGTCCTTCTCGTAGGGCTCAGTGTGCTCCTCCATCCACTCCAGGGGATTTACGCCGGCCTTGGCTGCCCGGCGCAGGATCTCATCCCCGGACACCGGCACGATCTGCGCCGCGTTGGTGAACTCCGCCAGATACTTCTGTTTCACAATGCGCACCATAAGCTTGTTCCTCCTTGTGCTCTTCGGACAAATGCAGGATGGCCTCCAGCACACCGCCGGCAATGCATCTTGCCTTGTCCGAGATCGTAAAGCAATTATCATGCTCCTGTATTCTGGGATCGATATCCGCCATTTTCAGGCCCTTGGTTACCGGAAAACCCTCCGGAAGCATGCCGCGCAGCAGGCCATCCATGGTCGCTGGCACAGGCACCCTGCCCTCCGGCGCTTCCACCTCCGCCAGCAGATCGCCTTTGCGGACAATATCCGTAATGCCGCGGCAGCTCCGGAGGATCCCCGCCGCCGGGCTGTGGATGACCCGCTCTCTGCCGTAGCCCTGAATCACACCCGGCACGCCGGTGTTGGGCTCGGCTTGTCCGTCATAGATCACCCTGCCCAGGCGATGTCCCCGTTTGGTCTCGATCACCGCGTCGCAATCCACCCCCGCGGTAAATCCCGGACCCAGCGCCACGGTGATCGCGCTCATCCCGCGATGGGTCCCCAGATTTCTCTTGGCAAGGATGGCATCCACCACCGCCAATGGCTGTACCTGAGGAATGCATGTCCCCATGGGATCCACCAGCATCGCCAGGCCCTCGCTTGCCAACAGGCGCTGTGCCTCCGGCAGATCCTTCGCCAGGCGGCAGGTCATGCCCTCCACCGTTTGCCGGCCATGATAAACAGCCTCGCTGAAGGCCACCGTGCGGCGGATAGCGGTGGGGTGCGCCGTTTCCAGCACCAGCACCCGGAAGCCGCATTGCCTCAGCTTCCAGATGGACCCGGTAGCGATGTCCCCGCCCCCGCGAACCACAACCAAAGCGTTGTGCTCCATTTCAGGCCTCCCCCTTTGGCAGCATGGAGGCCGTCCGCACCGGACCGTCCATCCGCTTCTCCACATAGCTCCGCAGGATGCCCAGCGGCGCGTGGCAGTCCTCCGTATTCACCCAGGAAGCGGAGCCGGACCTTCCGGCCATTCCCAGCCATTTGCGCTGAGCCGCGGAAAGACCGGGCGTCGCTTTGGTCCTGCAGTCCGCGCAGCAGATACCGCCTTCCTCCGGATCAAACCAGGCCGCTTCGTTTTCCGGGATCACCTGTCCGCAATGGACGCAGGCATCCAACGCCGGGCGATAGCCCTCACAATTGCTGAAATGCAGCAGGAACCCCGCCAGCAACGGCCGCCAGTCCTGGTCGGAGAACGTCAGGCGGGACAGCGTATGCAGCAGCAGCATGAACAGATCCTGCGCGTTGGCCCCCGGCTGGACCACGAGCTCGCACAGATTCAGCAGATAGGTGCCTACCGCCAGACGGTCATAATCCAGCCGCAGCGGGTAGAAGGTCTCCGTCAGCACCGCAGAGATGACAGTCATATGACCGTTTTTCTCGTAAAGCTCATACTCCCCCAGGGAGAACAGCTCGCTGGCCGCGACCAGAGGAGACTTCGGCTTGCGGCAGCCACGGCTCAGGGCCTCGATCCTGCCCCGCGTCGGGCTGAACAGGGTCAGCATCCGGTCGTTCTCCCGGTAATTGGCATACCGCAATACGATGGCGGTGTTGTTCGTCTGCCGCATGCTTTCCCCTCCTCCCGTGCTTTCTTAACTATAATACAATCTTTTCCAAAAGGCAAGGGCAACAAAAAGGAGGCTCCCGTTTCCGGAAGTCTCCTTCAGTTATCGATTCGATCAGACAGCACCCTGAGCCATCATGGCGGTGGCAACCTTCAGGAAGCCGGCAATGTTGGCGCCGGACACATAGTCACCCTCGGTGGCATATTCCTTGGCAGCCTCGTCGACCTTGGCGAAGATGTTCTCCATGATGTTCTTCAGCTTGGCGTCCACTTCCTCGAAGGTCCAGGACAGACGCTGGCTGTTCTGGCTCATCTCCAGAGCGGAGGTGGCCACGCCGCCGGCATTGGCAGCCTTGGCGGGAGCGAACAGCACGCCGGCCTTCTGGAAGGCAGCGGTAGCCTCCAGGGTGGAGGGCATGTTGGCGCCTTCGCCCACAGCCATCACGCCGTTGGCGATCAGAGTCTTGGCAGACTCCTCGTTGATCTCATTCTGAGTCGCGCAGGGCAGAGCGATATCGCACTTGATGGTCCAGATGCCGGAGCAGCCCTCGGTGTAGGTGGCGGTGGGAACGGCCTTCACATACTCCTTGATGCGCTTGCGCTCCACTTCCTTCAGCTGCTTCACCACATCCAGGTTCATGCCGTTGGGATCATACACATAGCCGTTGGAGTCGCTCATGGCAACCACCTTGGCGCCCAGCTCGGTGGCCTTCTTGCAGGCATAGATGGCCACGTTGCCGGAACCGGAGATGACCACGGTCTTGCCCACGAAGGACTTGCCGTTGGCCTTCAGCATGGCATCCACAAAGTAGCACAGGCCAAAGCCGGTGGCCTCGGTACGGGCCAGGGAGCCGCCATAAGTCAGGCCCTTGCCGGTCAGCACGCCCTCATACAGGCCGGTGATGCGCTTGTACTGGCCATACAGGAAGCCGATCTCGCGGCCGCCCACGCCGATATCACCGGCGGGCACGTCCACATCGGCACCGATATGACGATACAGCTCGGTCATGAAGCTCTGGCAGAAGCGCTGCACTTCGTTGTCGCTCTTGCCCTTGGGGTCGAAGTCAGAGCCGCCCTTACCGCCGCCGATGGGCAGGCCGGTCAGGCTGTTCTTCAGGATCTGCTCGAAGCCCAGGAACTTGATAACGGACAGGTTCACAGAGGGATGCAGACGCAGGCCGCCCTTGTACGGGCCAATGGCGCTGTTGAACTGTACACGATAGCCGCGGTTCACCTGCACCTGGCCGTTGTCATCGATCCACGGTACGCGGAACATAATGATGCGTTCCGGCTCCACAAAGCGCTCCAGCAGGCCGGCCTTTTCGTACTCGGGATGCTTCTCGATCACGGGCTGCAGGGTGGTCAGGATCTCGGTGGCAGCCTGAATGAACTCGGGCTCCTTATTGCGGGCCTTCAGGCCCTCCAACACTCTCTGTGCATAATCAGACATGGTTATTATTCTCCTTTCAATCTCCATTGACTGAAGACTCTGAGCTTTGCGCCTTTGCAAAGTTCTTTCGGGTCGATATCTTCCTGAAAAAACCTCGCACATTCTACACGATGTTTTGCAGGATTTCAAGACCTTTCCTGCATTTCTGTCTGTTTTTTTTCTGTACTTCGGGCTTTTTCCGGGATTTTCCGCTCTGTGGCATCCGCAAACCCGGTTTTCGCCTCCTTTTCGCGGCGCTTGCGTTTCGTCATCGGACGCGGTATAATATCAGCATTCGTTCTGCAGCAAGGAGGAGTGCCATGTTTGCCCAGGTCATTGTGGACATCGTCCATGAAAATGTGGCGCACACCTTTACCTATTCCGTTCCTTAGGGGATGACCCTTTCCGTCGGCCAGCGGGTGGATGTGCCCTTCGGTCCCCGCAGCAAGGAAGGCGTGGTCATCTCCCTTTCCGATACCTATGACGGCGATTTCCCTTTGGATCGCATCAAGCCCATTCAGCGCACGCTGGAGGACTATCCCGCGATCCTCCCCTGTCTGCTGGAGCTGGCCCAGTCCATGGCCCGGGAGGCCCACTGTCCCCTGGCGGAAACACTGCGGCTGATGCTCCCCGCCGAAATGCGCGGCAGCCGGGTGCATGAAAAGACCCAGCCCGTCGCCGTACTGGTCCTTCCCCCGGAACAGCTGGAGGAAGCGATCCAGGCCCAGGGACGCTCCATGCGCCGTCGGATGCTGCTGAAGCTCCTTTCCGACGGCCAAAGGCACCCTGTGTCTGAGCTGAAGCTGCTGGTCAGCAATCCCACCGAGCCCCTGCAGCAGCTGCAGGAAGCCGGCCTGGTGCAGATCCTCCAGGAGGAGGTCCTGCGCATCCCGGGTGGCGCCAACGCTTCCGACCATGCGGCCGATCCGCCACTGACCCCGGACCAACAGGAAGTGCTGGAGGTCGTCACGCCCATGCTGCGGCAGGGCAGGGGCCGCTTCCTGCTGCACGGCGTTACCGGCAGCGGCAAGACCGAGGTCTTCATCCGGCTGGTCCGGCAGACGCTGGCCATGGGCCGCTCCGCCATGATCCTGGTCCCGGAGATCGCCCTGACACCCCAGATGGTCAGCTGGTTCCGTGCCCGCTTCGGCGCGGTGGCCGCCGTCATCCATTCCCGGCTTTCCGCGGGCGAGCGCTTCGATGAGTGGCGCCGCATCCGGCGCGGTGAGGCCCGGGTGGTCATCGGTGCCCGCTCCGCCGTCTTTGCGCCCACAGAGCAGCTGGGCCTGATCGTGGTGGATGAGGAGCATGAAACCACCTACCTCAGCGACCGTCATCCCCGCTATGACGCCCGGGAGGTCGCCGCCGCACGCTGTGAGCGGGAGCATGCCACCCTGCTGCTGGCCTCCGCCACGCCCAGCATCCTTTCCTTCGCCAGGGCAGGCCGTGGGGACTATACCCTGCTGGAGATGCCCAACCGCGTCATGAACCGCCCCTTGCCGGAGGTGGAGATCGTTGATATGCGCAAGGAGCTGGAATCCGGCAACCGCTCCGTACTCAGCAATCTGCTGCAGACCCGCCTGAAGGAGTGCATGCAGCAGCACCAGCAGGCCATGCTTCTGATGAACCGGCGCGGCTACAACTCCTTCGTTTCCTGCCGCGGCTGCGGCCATGTGATGAAATGCGTCAACTGTGATGTCGCCCTGACCTACCACCTGAACGGCGGCGACGGCATGCTGCACTGCCACTACTGCGGCGCGGTACAGCCCACGCCCACGTCCTGCCCCGCCTGCGGCAGCAAGTACATCCGCTACTTCGGGGCGGGCACCCAGAAGGTGGAGTAGGAGCTGCGCCGTCTGTTCCCGGATGTGGGCATCGTCCGCATGGATGTGGACACCACCTCCGGCAAGGAAGGACACGCCAGGCTACTGGATGAGTTCCGCTCCGGCCGGGCCCGCATCCTGGTGGGCACCCAGATGATCGCCAAGGGACTGGACTTTCCCAAAGTGACCCTGGTTGGGGCCGTCGCTGCCGACATGACGCTGAATCTGCCGGATTACCGCAGCCGGGAGCGCACCTTCCAGCTGCTGACCCAGGTGGCGGGACGCGCCGGACGCGGTGAACTGCCGGGCAAGGTGGTCATCCAGACCTACAAGCCGGAGGATACCACCATCCTCTGCGCCGCGGCCCAGGACTACCGCAGCTTCTTCACCCAGGAATTCCAGCGGAGGCGCGCGGGGCTCTATCCCCCCTTCACCATCATGGCCCGGCTTTTGGTGGAATCCAATTCCGCCGCTGCCGCCCAGCAGACCGCCGGACAGCTCTTTGCCGATTGCGAGGCGCTGCTGCGTGACCATCCGATATGGAAGAAGCGTACCCTGATGATGCGGCTGGATCAGCCGACTGTCACCGTCCTGCGGGGCAAAAGCCGCTGGCATGTGCTGTTTAAGCTGCTGGTGCATCCCGAAACGGAAGCGTGGGTCGCTGCCCTGACCGATCTCTCCCGCCGGGAGCACCCCGGTGCGGATGTCTATTTTGAATATAACCCCACGACCATGATGTGATCAATGCCATGCAGAACAAGAACGAGTTATTTGAGTCAATGCCGGTCCCCAAAGCCCTGCTGAGCCTGGCCCTGCCCACCATCATCAGCCAGATGATCGTGATGGTGTACAACATGGCCGACACGCTGTTCATCGGCCGGACCGGCGATCCCTATATGGTGGCGGCCGCTTCCCTGGCCTATGTGCTGTTCTTTATGCTGAACGCCCTGGCCAACCTCTTCGGCATCGGCGGCGGCAGCCTGATCTCCCGTCTGCTGGGCGCCGGGCACCCGGAGGACGCCAAGTCCGCCTGCGCCTTCAGCTTTTACGGCGCGGCCCTGGCCGGCGCGTTGTATTCCCTGGTCTGTCTGCTCTTCATGGAGCCGCTGCTCCGGCTGATGGGCGCCAGTGACGCCACCATCGCTTATGCCTGCAGCTACACCCTGTGGGTGGTGGTCATCGGCGGTCTGCCGGCCACGCTGTCCCTGACGGCAAGCCATCTGCTGCGCAGTGAGGGGCACGGGAAGGAGGCTGGCTTCGGTCTCAGTCTGGGCAGTGTGCTGAATATCGCGCTGGACCCGCTGCTGATGTTCGTGATCCTTCCCAAAGGACAGGAGATCACCGGCGCGGCTATCGCCACCTGCCTGTCCAACCTCGTCTCGCTTGGGTATTCCCTGGCGGTGCTGTACCGCATCCGCAAAGGCAGCGTGCTTTCCCTGTCGTTCCGCCGTCTGAGGTTGGGACTGCGCTGGACACGGGACGTGTTTGCCGTGGGCTTTCCTTCGGCGGTCAGCTCGGTGCTGGTGTGCGTCGCCATTATGATCACCAACGCGCTGGCCGCGGCCTATGGAGACATCCCCGTGGCGGCCATCGGCATCGTGAAAAAGCTGGAAATGCTGCCGCACAATGTGGGCACCGGCCTGTGCCAGGGCATGATCCCCCTGGCCGCCTACAGCTATGCCTCCGGCAATCATACCCGGTTGAGGCAAACGATCCGGCTGACCCGGAACGTCGGGCTGATCTTCACCGGCGCGTGCATTGTGCTGTTTGAAGCCCTGGCCCAGCCGCTGTCCGCACTCTTCATCACCGATGCGGAGACGGTCACCATGACCGCCCGCTTCCTGCGCATTATGTGTCTGGCCACGCCGCTGACCGTCTGCTGCTTCCATGCCACCTACACGCTGCAGGCCATGGGCAAGGGCCGGGAGTCCATGCTGCTGGCCTGCTGCCGTCAGGGGGTGATCCTGATCCCGCTGCTTTTCCTGATGAATCTTCTCTTCGGGCTGACCGGCCTGGTGTGGACACAGCTGGTTGCCGACGCCATCACGGTGATCCTCTCCACACTGCTGCTGGAGCGCGTCATGAAAAAGCTGCCGGCACACTCCTAAATCTTCCCATGAAAAAAAGGAGCCGCCGCTCCTTTTTTGTTGGATTTATTTAAGGAAGCCGTTGATGATCTGTTCCTCGGCCTCCGCTTCGGTCAGGCCCAGCGTCATCAGCTTGATGATCTGCTCACCGGCGATCTTGCCGATGGCCGCCTCGTGGATCAGGGAAGCGTCCAGGTCATTGGCCTCCAACTGGGGCACCGCCAGGATTCGTGCCTTGTCCATGATGATGGCATCGCATTCCGTATGGCCGGTGCAGGGCTTGTTGCCGATGATCCGGCTGTCGAACTTCTGATAGCTGTTGTCCCGGGCCACTGAGCGGCTGACCACGTCCGCGGAGGCACCTTCGCCGTTCAGATACACCTGATAGCCGCTCTCCGCCACCTGGTCTCCATGGGTCATCAGGCGCTCCCGCACCACCAGGCGCGCACCGGCCGCCAGCTCCGCCGTGGTCATACGGTTGGTGGAGTCCACACCGCGGATCTGCACCATCTCCATCTCCATGGAGCTGTTCTCGTCCATGTGCACCTCGGTCACCGGGTTCAGGATACGCTTGCCCTTGCCATCGCCCTGGCCGTAGTGCTTTTCCACATAGCGGACCTTGCTGTTCTTGCCGATAAAGAAGCGGTGCACGCCGTCATGGCGGCTGTCATGCCCGCCGCAGTTGTCGATGCCGCAGCCGGCCACGATGACCACATCGCAGTCCTCTCCTACGAAGAAGTCATTCTTCACGACCTCCTGCAGGCCGCTGACCGTAAGCACCACGGGGATATGGACGCTCTCGTTTTTTGTGCCGGGCTTGATGCGGATATCGATGCCGGAGCCGTCCTCCTTGGAGGTGATATCGATATTGGCCGTGACCGCGCGGGCGGCCTTTTCTCCGTTCACGCGGATATTGTATGCACCCTCCGGAATGGCATGCAGATCCGCCACCTCTTCCAGGATGCGCTTTTGCAGATCGTCGATCGCGCTCATTTCACCGCTCCCCCTTTCCGTCCAGCCGGCTGCAGCTGCTGACCGCCGACGGAGTACCCAGCAGGGTCGGCAGGATCTCCTCCCGGGAGCCCTGCCGCAGGATACGTCCTTCGCCCAGCACCACGATCTCATCCGCGATGGCCAGGATGCGCTCCTGGTGGGAGATGACCATAATGCTGCCCTCGTGATCCTTTTCCTGCATCCGCTCAAACACGCGGATCAGGTTCTGGAAGCTCCACAGGTCGATGCCGGCCTCGGGCTCGTCGAATACCGCCAGCCGGGCACCGCGGGCCAGCACCGTAGCGATCTCAATGCGCTTCAGTTCGCCGCCGGAAAGGCTGGCGTTCACTTCACGGTTGATGTAATCCCTGGCGCACAGGCCGACCTCGGAAAGGTATTCACAGGCATCCGCCGCACTCAGCCGCTTGCCTGCCGCAATGCGGATCAGGTCCAGCACCTGAATGCCCTTGAAGCGCACCGGCTGCTGGAAGGCATAGCCGATGCCCAGCCGGGCGCGTTCCGTGATGGAAAGGCCCGTAATGTCCTCCCCGTCCAACAGGATACTGCCGGAGGTGGGCGTGGCAATGCCGGCGATCAGCTTCGCCAGCGTGGATTTGCCGCCGCCGTTCGGGCCGGTGATGACCACAAACTTACCGTTATCCACCTTCAGGGAAAAGTCGCGGATGATCTCCTTGCTCCCCTTCTCTTCCGGTACATCATAAACCAGGTTCTTCAGTTCAAGCATTTCTGTTTTTCCTCCAGGGTTTCCTCATTGAAAAGCTTCTTCACTTGCAGCCGCCGCACTGACCGCAGCCGTTGCTGCCATCACAGAGGCTGTAATTGCCGCCGTCGATGGTCATGGGCCGCAGCAGCACCAGACACTGGGCCAGCTTGGCCCGGGCGCTGTCATAAATGGCCTGCACCGTCGTCCGTGCCACATCCATGCGGACCGCACACTCCTCCTGTGTAAGGCCCTCATAGTCGATCAGCCGGATGGTCTCATACTCATCCACCGTCATGTCCAGCTCCTGATCCACCCCCGCCGCGGAAGCACCGATGGGCAGCAGGCCCTTGCAGTCCGGTGGATGACAGATCCTGCGCTTCTTGCTGGGTCTCGCCATCCTCTCACCTCCGGCCTTCTGTATTGCGGTGCCAGTATAGCATCATTTCCGGCATATGTCAATAACAAAAGAGGAGCAATCCGCTTGCTCCTCTGAAAAAAATGTTCCTTTACAGCCGCTTCCAGCACATCATGGTCAGATCGTCGAACTGATCGGCACCATCCACGAAAGTATTCACCGCGGCATGCACCCGCTTCAGCAGCTCCCGCGGCGTCCCGTCCGCCTGTGTATTCAACGCCTCCTGCGTGCGATCGGTGCCGAAGAATTCGTCAGACGCGTTCTTGGCCTCTGCCACGCCGTCCGTATAAATGAAGATGGCGTCTTCCGGCGCGAAATCGTACTCCTGTTCCTTCCATTTTAAACCATCCATGCAGCCCAGGGCCATGCCATGCTTGTCCTTATGCAGCTCGAACAGACCACCGGCCGTCCGGAGCATGGGATATTCATGGCCGGCGTTGGCACAGCGCATATGGCCGGTCGTCACATCCACGATACCCATCCATACCGTCACGAACATATTGGCCTGATTGTTCTCACACAGCTGACGGTTTACATGCTCAAGGATCGCTGCCGGAGAGGATTCCCATTCCGCCACGTTCTTGATGAGGGTCTTGGCCTCCATCATGAACAGCGCTGCCGGGATGCCCTTGCCGGAAACATCGCCAATCACCAGCGCCAGATGCTGTTCATCGATGAAGAAGAAATCATAGAAGTCGCCGCCAACCTCCCTGGCCGGGTCCATGCTGGCATAGATGTCAAATTCCTTCCGCTCAGGGAAAGCCGGAAAGGTAGAGGGCAGCAGGTCGGTCTGGATCTGGGTCGCCACATCCAGCTCCGCCTTGTTGCGGTGCTTTTCCTCCAGCATCGCGGAAAGATCGTTGATGTGCTTCTTCAGGTCCTCGGCCATCTTGTTGAAGGCACGGCCCAGCTCCGCGATCTCATCCTTGCCGACAACATCCAGCTTGAAGTCCAGGTTGCCCTGGCCCATCCGCTGCACGCCGTAGGTCAGGCGATCGATCGGCCGCCGGATCATTTCCGTCAGGGTGATGGAGATCATCACGATCAATGCCGTGCACACGATAAACACATTGATGTATCGCTGCCGCAGACCCATCACCAGCTCCTCCATGGACTCCTTGGCCTCCGCGGATTCAGCCGCGATCTCCTCCGCTGCCTCGACCGCCGGTTCCGTAACTGAATCAAAGGAGACCACCGCCGCAAAGGACCAGCCGGTCTCATTCACCGGAGCATAGGCAATGTATTCGTACTTGTCATTGACCAGCACGATATCGACACCGCTGCCGCCCGCCATCATGTCGTCCAGGACCTCCTGGCGGCCCTCGATCCGGAAATATTCCTCCGACACCACGGAGGGGCAGGCGATCATCTCTCCTTTTCCGTTCACGATCAGGGCAAAATTGCCTTCCTCGTAGGATGACTCCAGCTGAGCCACCAGCGTACTGATCGCAATATCCATCGACACGACACCCTTCGGCCGGCCGTCCTCGCCATTGAAGCTCATGCTGCAGGTCACCACTTCGTTGCCGTAGGCTTCCGTGTATTTATCGGACCAGACCACCTCTCCCGGATGGGCCATGGCCTCCTGATACCAGGAGCGGTTCCTGTGGTCATAGTAAATATTGAAATCATTGTAGTCGGAATAGCGGTAGAAGAGGCCGTCCTCCGTGCCGATGATCACGCTGCGGAGCAGTTTCTCCGTTCCCCACAGGTTGGAAAGCACCGCGTCCACACCGGTCAGTTGCCCAAGGTCCTCCTTCAGGTCGTCCGTCGGCTCCACGCCGTTAACGATCACGCCGCGGCCCATCAGCACGCCGTTTTCTGTCTCCTGCGGCGTGGGCGGCAACGCCCCTTGGTACAATTCGGAATGGCAATAGATGTAATTGACCATGCCCGCCACGGTGTGTATCTGCTGATTGACCCGATAAAAGAGCAGATTAAAATTATCGGCCGAGCTGTTGACCATCACCTGCAGCATTTTCTCCGCCTGATCCAGAAGCGCCTCGCTGCTTTTAGCTGAGGAGTTCTCTCCCAGCTCGTCCTGCGTCTGGATGGCCAGCCGTTCCAGACGGTTCATTTCCGTGATAGCCACAGAGAAAACGATGGTGCTCATACCCAGGGAGGCGATCATCATAAAGATCAGAATCTTCCTGCCAAGCTTAGACTTCTTCATTCCGCGGATCGCTCCCTTTTATAAGCATTAATGATATATATTCGACAAGCATCCGCCCGGAATCCTCTTATGAAGCCATTTTTATTTTTGGTTTTTCTGGTTCCCTACGGGTTCAAGCCTTGACAAACGGGGAAATTTCTATAAAATAGCAGAGTGGGAGGCGAGTATGCTTATGATGAAGCTCCAGGATGCCGTCAGGAAAACCACACGCACCATTGCCGTGGGGACCATCCTGCTGTCTGTCGTCATGGTGGGCGTATTCGCTCTTTTGAACCGCTTTGACTGGACCGTGGTAACGGGTGCCGTATGGGGAGCGGTTTTTGCTGTTCTCAACTTCTTTCTGATGGCCGTATCGGTGCAGTCCGCGGCTGATCTTGCCGCATCAGAAGCACCGGAGGAGGAAAAAGAGGAAGAAGAGGCGCAGGACGAGGAGGAAGGCGAGTTGAAGCCTGCCCGTCCGCTGAGCGAGAACGCCAAGGCCATCCGTCGCCGCATGCAGCTGAGCTATACCGGCCGCATGCTGATGCTGGTCGCTGCCGCCGTCATCGGCCTGGCCGCGCCCTGTTTTCAGACCGTGGCAGCCATTCTGCCGCTGGTCTTTCCGCAGATCATCATCCGCATCCCCGGGGTTATGAATAAGGAGGCTTAATCGACCGTGAGCACACCTGAAAAGAAGAGCAAGGGACGCTTGCTGGATATCCTGTATCTGGCACTGGCCATTGTTCCGTTGATCGGCTGTATGGTGCTGAAGATCCTGACCACGCCCGCCACGGAGGGTATCACCATCTCCGGCGCGCATTACTACTTTATTATTCATATGCCCTTCGGCGGACCTTCCGCCATTAGCACCCTGCCCATTACCGAAAGCCAGGTCAACTCCTGGGCCGTGATCTTCTCCCTGCTGGGCATCTGCCTCTTTCTGACCAACGGCATTGCCGTCCGCGGCGGCTCCAAGCGCCAGATGGTGGCCGAATGGATGGTGGAGCAGGTCAACAAGCTGGTGCATGACAACATGGGCGAGCGGTTCATGGGCTTTGCGCCGTTTGTGGCGGCTATCCTGGGTCTGTCCGCGCTGTCCAGCCTGTCCAGCCTGCTGGGCCTCTTCCCGCCCACCAGTGATATCAACGTGGTGGCCGGCTGGGCCATCCTGGTGTTCATCCTCATCACCTACTATAAGATGAAGGGCGGCTTCGTCAATTACCTGAAGGGCTTTGCCGATCCCATCCCGGTGTTCGCTCCCTTCAACGTGATCAGCGAGATCGCGACCCCCATCTCCATGGCTTTCCGTCATTACGGCAACGTGCTGAGCGGTGTGGTCATTTCCGCCCTGATCGCCGCGGCTTTGGAGGGGCTCTCTTCCCTGCTGCTGGGCTGGCTGCCCGGTGTGCTGGGCACCATTCCCTTCCTGAAGATCGGTCTTCCGGCCATCCTGTCCTTCTACTTCGATCTGTTCAGCGGCTGTCTGCAGGCGTTCATCTTCGCCATGCTGACCATGCTGTATATCTCCAACGGCTTCCCGGAGGAAGCCTATGAGCAGCGGCAGGCCAAGAAGGCCGCCCGCAAGGCTGCCCATGCCTGATTCTGACAGAAGGAGCTTTGTATTATGCTGAACATCGCTTACGGCATCATCCTTACCTGCTGCGCCATTGGCGGCGGTGCTGCCATGATCGCCGGCCTTGGCCCCGGTGTCGGTGAGGGCAACGCCGTGGCCCGTGCCTGTGACGCCATCGCCCGCCGTCCCAAGAGCCGCGGCCCCATCACTACCACCATGCTGATGGGCTGCGCCATTTCCGAGACCTGCGGCCTGTTCGCCCTGGTGGTGGCCATTATTCTCATCTTTGTGGCCCCCAATATGCTGATCAACATCCTGGATCAGACCATCAACAGTCTCCCCCACTGATTCCTTTGGCATTAAGCAGCCTCCGCTGCTCTTGCATAGAACTTGACCTATTTTGAAGGAGGTTTCTCTCATGCTTACTACTGAAACGGTCGGTATGATCGCTATCGCTGTCGGTATCATCCTGGGCGGCTGCGCGCTGGGCGCCGGCATGGCCATGATCGCCGGTATCGGCCCCGGTATTGGTGAAGGCAACGCCGTTGCCCGCGCCTGCGAAGCCATTGGCCGCCAGCCCGAGTGCCGCGGCACCGTGACCACCACCATGCTGATGGGCTGCGCCGTTGCCGAGACCACCGGTCTGTACGCTCTGGTTATCGCCATCCTGCTGATCTTCGTGGCGCCCAACCTGCTGGTGAACGTGCTGAAGACCGCCATCGGTCTGTAATCATTCACCAAACAACAGGAAAGAGGAAACGAAGATGGATCAATCGACCTTAAGTGTCATTTCCGTCAATCTGTGGCAGATCCTCATTTCGCTGTGCAACCTGCTCATCATGTTCCTCATTCTCAAGCGTTTCCTGTTCAAGCCGGTCCAGAAGATGCTGGCCCAGCGTCAGGCCCAGGTGGATACCATCTACGAGGATGCCAACGCTGACCGGGAAGCCGCCGGAACCATGAAGCAGGAATACGAGCAGCATCTGGCCACCGCCCGCGAGGAGGCTGACAATCTGGTGCGCACTGCGACCCAGACCGCCCAGTCACGCAGCGATGCCATGCTGGCCGAAGCCACTGCTCAGGCCGTTCACCTGAAGAACAAGGCCGAGCAGGAGATCGAGATGGAGCGCCGCCAGATGCTGGCGGATGTCCGCAGTGAGATCTCTGATATGGCTGTGGCCATCGCCTCCAAGGTGGTCGAGCGTGAGATCAAGGCAGATGACCAGGCATCCCTTGTGGATGAATTCATCAGGAATGTTGGTGAGCAGCAGTGACAGAGCTTGCCAGAGAATACGGTGACGGCCTGTACGCACTGGCTGTCGAAGAGGGTCAGGATACCCCTTGGCTGGACCAGCTGAAGATCCTGCGTACCTGCTTTGCCGAGCAGCAGGACTTTCTGCGTCTGCTCAGCAATATGTCCCTCTCCAAGGAAGAGCGGCTGTCCATCCTGGATGAGACGCTCAAGGGACAGATTCATCCCTACCTGCTCAATTTCCTGAAGATCCTCTGTGAGCACGGTGCCATGATGGAATTCTCCGGCTGTGAGGAGGCCTACCGCCTGCTGTACAACCGCGACCATGGCATTGTGGAAGCCGTCGTGACCACCGCGGTGCCCCTGAGCGATACCCAACGCACGGCCCTGCAGCAGCGTCTGAAGGAAATGACCGGCAAGCAGGTGACCCTGAATGAAAAGATCGACGCGTCGGTGATGGGCGGTGTCATGCTGGAAATGAACGGCAAGCGTTATGACAATACGGTTGCCCACAAGCTGGCTGACCTGCGCCGCATCATTGCCGGCGAGGATTGACGCGCAACAGATTGAAAGCTGGTGAAGCATCACAATGCAGTTGAAACCCGAAGAGATCTCCAAGCTGATCAAAGAGCAGATCAAGCATTACGAAAACCGCATCTCCCAGAGTGACACCGGCACCATCATCACTATCGGTGATGGCATTGCCCGCGTCAGCGGTCTGGAGAAGTGCATGGCCAACGAGCTTGTCCGCTTCCCCAACGGTGAATACGGCATGGCCCTGAACCTGGAGGAAAACTCCGTGGCCATCGTTATGCTGGGCACCGATGAGGGCATCAAGGAAGGCGACAAGGTGGAGCGCACCGGTCAGGTCGTGTCCGTGCCTGTGGGCGAAGGACTGATCGGCCGCGTGGTAAACGCCCTGGGCCAGCCTGTGGACGGCAAGGGGGACATCGCCTCCGTGGAGCTGCGACCCATTGAGCGGCCTGCCCCCGGTATCATCAAGCGCAAGAGCGTATCCGTGCCTCTGCAGACCGGTATCAAGGCCATTGACAGCATGATCCCCATCGGCCGCGGTCAGCGTGAGCTGATCATCGGCGACCGTCAGACCGGTAAGACCGTCATCGCCCTGGATACCATCATCAACCAGAAGAACACCGGCGTGCTGTGCATTTATGTGGCTATCGGCCAGAAGTGCTCCACGGTGGCCCAGCTGGTGGATACGCTGACCGCTGCCGGCGCCATGGATTACACTATCGTCGTCAGTGCCAACGCCTCTGAGCTGGCGCCCCTGCAGTATATTGCCCCCTACTCCGGCTGCGCCATGGCCGAGTACTTCATGGATCAGGGCAAGGACGTGCTGATCATCTATGACGATCTGTCCAAGCACGCCGTGGCCTATCGTGCCCTGTCCCTGCTGATCCGCCGTCCTCCGGGACGTGAAGCCTACCCCGGCGATGTGTTCTATCTGCACTCCCGTCTGCTGGAGCGCGCGGCCCGTGTGGCTCCGGAATATGGCGGAGGCTCCATCACCGCCCTGCCCATCATTGAGACCCAGGCCGGTGACGTGTCCGCTTACATTCCCACCAACGTGATCTCCATCACCGATGGCCAGATCTTCCTGGAGACCGAGCTGTTCCACTCCGGCATCATGCCCGCCGTGAACCCCGGTATCTCTGTCAGCCGTGTGGGCGGCAGCGCCCAGATCAAGGCCATGAAGAAGGTGGCCGGCAGCCTGAAGCTGCTGTACAGCCAGTATCGTGAGCTGCAGGGCTTCGCACAGTTCGGCTCCGATTTGGATGCCGACACCAAGGCCCGTCTGGCTCAGGGTGCCCGTATCGTGGAAGTGCTGAAGCAGGGCCGCAACAAGCCCGTGCCTGTGGAAAATCAGGTCTGCATTTTCTACGCGGTGACCCATGATTATCTGCAGGATGTGGCCGTAGAGGATGTGGCAGCCTACGAGGAAGGCATGTATGCCCGTATGGCCGCCCAGCATGCCGATCTGCTGGACACCATCCGCACCAGCGGTGCGTTGTCCGCAGAAACCGAGTCCGCTCTGAAGGACGCCCTGGCTTCCTTCACCGCTGATTTCCTGAAGAGCAAGGCGTAAAGGAGGTTGCATCATGGCCGGAGCGTCCATGAAGGACATCAAGCTGCGGATCAAGAGTGTGGAAAGCACGATGCAGATCACCAAGGCCATGCAGCTGGTCGCCACCTCCAAGCTTCGCCGCGCCAAGGAAAAGATGGAGAGCAGCAAGCCTTATGCCTCCATCGCCCGGGATGCGGTCCACGCAGCCATTGCCTCCTGTACCGATGAGACCGTGGCCTTCGTCACCGGTCGGCCCGTCAAGCGCCGCTGCTATGTGATCATTGCCGGCGACCGTGGTCTGGCTGGCGGCTATAACAACAATATCTTCAAGGCGGAGCGTCTCTGCCGTGAGGACGGCATCCCCTGCTGTGCGCTGCCCCTGGGCCGCAAGGCCATCGAGCATTGCCGCCATGACGGGATCGAGATCCTTTCGGAGGATTTTGTCCGGGTGGAAGGCACCGGCGTCAGCAGCTGCTTCAAAATGGCCAAGCTGCTGACCGAGGGCTATGAGCAGGGCGACTTTGACGAAGTGATCCTGGTGTACACGGACTTCAAGTCCATGCTCTCCCAGGAGGTCGCGACCGAAAAGCTGCTGCCGCTGGACCGTCCTGAGTCCGACGGCCGCGCCGTTTCCACCATCTATGAGCCGGAGCCCGCCGATCTGCTGGCTTCCGTGCTGCCGGACTTCCTGGCCGGCAGGATCTACAGTGCCGTCTGTGATTCCTATGCCAGCGAGGTGGCCGCCCGCCGCAATGCCATGAACTCCGCCACCACCAACGCGGAGACCATGATCGCCGATCTGCGCCTGCGTTATAACCGTGCGCGCCAGGGCAGCATCACCCAGGAGATCACGGAAATCGTGGCCGGCGCGGAGCAGTGATTCCCTTATCCAAGCAAGAACAGGGAAAGGAGTATTTCCCCATGAGCAAGAATATCGGCAAAGTGGTTCAGGTCATCGGTCCTGTCCTGGATATCCGCTTCGAGGACGGACATCTGCCTGATCTGCTGAATGCCATTGAAATCGAGAGCAATGGGCGCACCATCACCGCTGAGGTTGCTCAGCACGTGGGCGATAATGTGGTCCGCTGCATCTCCATGAACGCCACCGACGGTATGGTCCGTGGGCTGGATGCCGTGGATACCGGCAGCCCCATTACCGTGCCTGTGGGTGAGAAGTGCCTGGGCCGTATCTTCAATCTGCTGGGCCAGGCTGTGGATGAGCAGCCTGATCCCACGGATGTGGAACGCTGGCCCATCCATCGTCCCGCTCCCAGCTACGAGGAGCAGGAGACCTCCACGGAGATCCTGGAGACCGGCATCAAGGTCGTGGACCTGATCGCCCCCTATGCCAAGGGCGGCAAGATCGGTCTGTTCGGCGGTGCCGGTGTGGGCAAGACCGTGCTGATCATGGAGCTGATCAACAACGTCGCCAAGCAGCACGGCGGTCTGTCCGTGTTTGCCGGCGTCGGCGAGCGTACCCGTGAGGGCAATGACCTGTACAACGAGATGAAGGAAAGCGGCGTTATCAACAAGACCGCCCTCGTCTACGGCCAGATGAACGAGCCTCCGGGAGCCCGTATGCGCGTCGCCCTGAGCGGCCTGACCATGGCGGAATATTTCCGCGATCAGGAAAACCAGGACGTGTTGCTGTTCATCGATAACATTTTCCGTTTCACCCAGGCCGGCTCTGAGGTGTCCGCTCTGCTGGGCCGTATGCCCTCCGCCGTGGGTTACCAACCCACCCTGGCCACCGAAATGGGTGCCCTGCAAGAGCGCATCACCTCCACCAAGAAGGGGTCCATCACCTCCGTGCAGGCCGTGTACGTGCCTGCCGATGACCTGACGGATCCTGCTCCCGCCACTACCTTCGCCCATCTGGACGCCACCACCGTGCTGAGCCGCAGTATTGCTTCTTTGGGCATCTATCCCGCTGTGGATCCCCTGGATTCCACCAGCCGCATCCTGACCCCTGAGATCGTAGGCAAGGAGCATTACGAGGTGGCCCGCCAGGTGCAGAGTATTCTGCAGCGCTACAAGGAGCTGCAGGATATCATCGCCATCATGGGTATGGATGAGCTGAGTGAAGAGGACAAGCTGACGGTTATGCGTGCCCGCAAGGTGCAGCGCTTCCTGAGCCAGCCCTTCTCCGTTGCCGAGCAGTTCACCGGCATGCAGGGCAAGTATGTCCCGCTGAAGGAGACCATCCGCGGCTTCAAGGAGATCATCGAAGGCAAGCATGACGATCTGCCCGAAAGCGCCTTCCTGTTTGTCGGCACCATCGATGAAGCGGTGGCCAAGGCCGGCAAGGCAGCTGAGTAATCGGAAAGGGTGAGCGTTCATGGCAACCTTTCATCTGCAGATCGTAACGCCCGACCGGCTCTGCTTTGACGGCGAGGCGGAACGCGTCATCGTCCGCGCCCACCTGGGGGATGTCTGCATCATGGCACACCACATTGACTATGCCACCGCATTGTCCATCGGTGAAGCCAAGGTAACGGACGCTGAAGGCAATGTACGCACCGCTGCCTGTGCCGGTGGTATGCTGAGCGTAAACAACGGCAGTGTCTCCCTGATGCCAACCACCTTTGAGTGGAAGGATGAGATCGATGTCCACCGTGCCTAGTTGGCCCGTGATACCGCCCAGGAGCGGATGAAGGGGCTGGACATCGAAGACAAGAACTACCGTATCGCCTCCGCCAAGCTGAAGCGCGCCCTGACCAGAATGCAGGTCGGACATTAAGCGTTTTCCAGGCAAGCCGGAACTCCGGTTTGCCTTTTTTGCTGTCTCTCTTGCACTGTGCAGGCGGTTTTGTTATAATCCTTCTGAGTTTACTGAATTGGGAGGTTTCCCCTTGAAGAAGCTGCTGCCTTACCTGAAGGCCTTCCGCCGTGACTGCGTCCTGGCGCCGTTGTTCAAGATGCTGTAGGCTTCCTTTGAGCTGATCGTTCCCCTGATCGTGGCTGCGATCATTGATACTGGCATTCCCAATCATGACCAGGGCTATGTCCTCCGTATGTGCCTCTGTCTGGTGGGCCTGGCTGCCATCGGTTTTGCCGCGGCGGTCACCGCGCAGTATTTCTCCGCCCACGCGGCCATTGGCTTTGCCGCCAGATTGCGCCATGTATTGATGGAGCATATCCAGGGTCTGTCCTATACGGAGCTTGACCAGGTGGGTACCTCCACACTCATCACCCGCATGACCTCCGACGTGAACCAGGTGCAGACCGGCGTCAACATGGCCCTGCGGCTTCTGCTGCGCTCGCCCTTTGTGGTGTTCGGCGCCATGATCATGGCGTTCACCATTGATACGGAAATTGCGCTGATCTTTGTCGGTGTGATCCTCGTGCTGTTCCTCATCATCTTTGGATTAATGGGACTGACGATTCCCCGCTATCGCAAGGTGCAGAATCAGTTGGATACCGTCACGGCCGCGACCCGGGAGAATCTGACCGGCGTGCGTGTGATCCGTGCCTTCTGTCAGGAGGAGCAGCAGGAAGAACGCTTCAATGGCCTGAATCAGAAGCTGACCGCGTTGCAGCTGAATGTGGGTCGCATTTCCGCAGCTATGAATCCCCTGACCTATGTGGTCATCAACCTGGCAGTCATCCTGCTGCTGAATCAGGGCGCGCTGAAGGTCCAGGCAGGCGGACTTACCCAGGGACAGGTGGTGGCCCTGTACAATTACATGAGCCAGATCCTGGTGGAGCTGGTCAAGCTGGCCAACCTCATCGTCACGCTGACCAAAGCGCTTGCCTGCGCCAACCGTGTCAGCAAGGTGCTGGAACTCCAAAGCAGTTTGCCTTACGGTACCCTCTCCCCTGCCCCGGACGCTCCGCGTGGCAGTGTCGTATTCGATCATGTCAGCATGCGCTACCAGGGCGCCGGTGCTGAGGCACTCACGGATATCACCTTCTCCGCCAAGCCGGGACAGACGGTCGGTATTATCGGCGGTACCGGCAGCGGTAAATCCACGCTGGTCCATCTGATCCCCCGCTTCTATGACACCACCGCCGGCACCGTGTCGCTGGATGGCATGGATGTCCGTTCGCTGTCCAAGGAGGCTCTACGCAGGCGGATCGCGGTCGTGCCGCAGAAGGCCGTGCTGTTCAAGGGGACCATTCGCTCCAACCTGTTGTGGGGCAATCCCCATGCCACGGAAGAGGACCTGCAGCAAGCACTGACCGTGGCCCAGGCATTGGACGTAGTCGCCTCCAAGGACAAAGGCCTGGAGGAAGAGGTCGAGCAGGGCGGACGCAACTTCTCCGGCGGACAGCGCCAGCGTCTGACGATCGCCCGAGCTCTGGTTGCGCATCCTGAAGTGCTCATTCTGGACGACAGCGCTTCGGCTCTGGACTATGCCACGGATGCCGCCCTGCGCCGGGCCATACGTACTATGGAAGCACCGCCCACCACGTTCATCGTCAGCCAGCGGGCGGCTTCTGTCCGCTTCGCAGACTTCATTCTGGTGCTGGATGACGGCCGGGTCGTCGGCATGGGCACCCATGATGAGCTGTTGACCTCCTGCCCCATTTACCGGGAGATCTATGATTCCCAGTTTGAAAAGGAGGCGAAGTGACCATGGCCGCAAAGCACACTTCCCTCAAGCGCGGGACCCTTCGCCGGGTGCTGACCTACATCCGGCGTCAGTTGCCTGCCATGTTGTCCTCCCTGGTGCTGGCCCTGGTGGCCGTTGCGCTCACCCTGTATATTCCCATCCTCGTGGGCCGTGCCGTGGACTGTCTGGTGGAAGGCGCAGTGGATTTCATCCGGCTGGGACAGATCCTGCTCACCATCGGGATCTGTGTTGGCCTGACGGCGGCGGCCCAATGGCTGCAGGGCGTCATGAATAACCGCATCACCTATCAGACCGTACGTGCCATCCGTCATGATGCCTTTGTCCGTCTGCAGCAGCTGCCCCTCAGCTATCTGGACAGCCATCCCACCGGTGACTCGGTCAGCCGCATGATCTCCGATGTGGACACCTTCGCGGATGGCCTGCTGATGGGCTTCACACAGCTGTTTACCGGCGTTATGACCATCCTCGGAACACTCGTCTTCATGCTGACATTATCCCCCTGGATCACGCTGGTGGTCGTTGTGCTGACGCCCCTGTCCCTGCTGGTTGCGAAGTTCATTGCCTCCCGCACCTACTCCATGTTCCGGCTGCAGTCCACCACCCGCGGCGAACAGACTGCCCTGATCGATGAAGCCCTGGGCGAGCAGAAGCTGGTGCAGGCCTTCGGGCATGAATCGGATATTCTGGATGCCTTTGATGAGATCAACGGCCGGCTGCAGACCTGCTCCATGAAGGCCACCTTCTTCTCCTCCATGACCAATCCCAGCACCCGGATGGTCAATTCCCTGGTGTACGCAGCGGTCGGCCTGTCCGGCGCGCTGATGGCCATTGCCAATCCCGCCTTCACCGTCGGTGCGCTCAGCAGCTTTCTGAGCTATGCCAACCAGTACACCAAGCCCTTCAATGAGATCTCCGGTGTCATGACCGAGCTGCAGAACGCGCTGGCCTGTGCCGACCGCATCTTCGAGCTGATGGACGAGCCAACGCAGACGCCCGATCCGGCCGATGCTGAGCCCCTGGATGAGCTGCGTGGCGCAGCGGAGCTGCAGGACATCTCTTTCTCCTACACTCCTGAAAGACGGCTCATCGAGCACTTCAGCTTGCAGGTGCAACCCGGTCAGCGCGTCGCGATCGTCGGTCCCACCGGCTGCGGCAAGACCACTATGATCAACCTGTTGATGCGCTTCTATGATGTCAACAGCGGCACCATCACCATGGATGGCCACGAGACCCGCCGACTGAAGCGCAATGACCTGCGCCGCAACATCGGCATGGTCCTACAGGATACCTGGCTCTCCGCCGGAACCATCCGTGAAAACATTGCCATGGGCCGTCCGGACGCCACAGAGGAGGAGATCATCGCCGCCGCCAAAGCTTCCCATGCGGATCCCTTCATCCGCCGTCTGCCGGATGGCTATGATACCGTCATTTCCGAGTCCGGCGGACAGCTTTCCCAGGGGCAGAAGCAGCTGCTCTGCATCGCCCGTGTGATGCTCTGTCTGCCGCCCATGCTGATCCTGGATGAGGCAACCTCCTCCATTGATACCCGCACCGAAGCTCAGATCCAGTCCGCTTTCGCAAGGATGATGGAGGGCCGGACCAGCTTCATCGTAGCCCATCGCCTGTCCACTATCCGGAACGCGGATATCATCCTGGTCATGAAGGATGGTCACGTTATTGAACAGGGCAATCACGATTCGCTGCTTGCCGAAAACGGCTTCTATGCCAAGCTGTACCGCAGTCAGTTTGCCCAGTAACGGAGGTTTTTGCTTTGAAAAAGCTGTTGCTGCTTTCCCTGTCTTTGGTGTTGTTCATCTGTTCCGCTGCCGCAGAGCTTGCGGTGATCACGCCGGCCCCTGTCCAACAGATCCGCACCGAGGACGGCTCCTTCCCCGTCCTGAATGCGGATGGTCTTTTGGACGAAGGCGAGTTCATCTTCAAGGATGTGGACAATGGCATCTGGCGCTATTGCTCCACCACCCTTCGAGTGGAGATCATCCGCTACAAAACCACCAATCCGCGGCTGACCTGGTACGAGGCCGAGATCATCGCCGCTCCCGGCGAAGCCTTCCATATGAAGTCCTACAGCGAGACCAAACCCATGAGCAAGGTCTCCACCCCGGCCAAGGTTGCCAAAGTCAATCAGTGCGTTTTTGCCACCTCCACAGATTATGCGCATACACGCCTTTTCGGCAAGAGCAGTTACCCCGGCGTGGTGATCCGCAACGGCGTCATCTATGCCGATAAGACCCGCCCCATCACCTCAAAATTCTTCCCCAATCTGGATGTGCTGGCCCTGTATCCGGATGGCAACATGGAGGTCTATCGCAGCACGGTTCACACCGCCCAGGAATACCTGGACATGGGCGTGGAATCCACCCTTGCCTTTGGGCCGGTACTGATCAAGGATGGAGAGATCAATGAGCTTGCCCTGACCACCTACAATCAGGCCAAGAATCCCCGTCTTGCGGTGGGCATGGTAGAGAAGGGCCATTACTGGTGCATTATGGTGGAAGGCCGCAGCAATGTCAGTTCCGGCATCAGTCTGGCAGGGTTGACCCAGATGATGGCGGACAAAGGCTGCACCCAGGCCTTCAATCTGGACGGCGGCGGTACCGCCTGCATGGTTTTTATGGGGAATCAGATCACCCGTGTAGGCAACGCCAGGGCCAGCGAGGTTGCTGCCCGTTCCACCGCCGATGTGCTGGCGATCGGTACCAGCGACATGGTCCCGTATAATGGAGACTGACCAACAAAAAAAGCTGCGGACCGCAGCTTTTTTTGTTGGTTCATTTTGAGATACCGTTTCAGCTTTTTTATTCGATGATCTCCTCAAGCATTCCCTTTTCGTGATGCTTAGGCTGAACACCCAACGGCTCCGGATCTGCCGCCATCACCAAAATGGCAATGTAGTATACCAACAGCTCCATGGATTCCAGCGCAAAGCTGTTCGGGAATTTAAAGGTCACCGCCAGCAGCTGATTGGCCAGCATGAAAGCCAGGGTACCGATCCGCATCCGCTTGGATACCGGGAAGGCCATGACCACCATGGCGCTGATCAGCATCACATACACGATCGCGGAGTAGGTCATCTGGGCAGACATGACATCCCTCAGCAGGAAGATCTCCAATTCGAACAGCGCAGTCAGACCGATCCATGTATACACCTGCACCCGGTTCGGACGATGCTCATGATACAGGCCGATCACCATCAGCAAATGGCCGATGATATAGCATATGATGCCGACCGCTTCCGACACATTGATGGCCGCGTTGGCGATCATATAGCATAGCATGGCCCACATGGTCATCTTGCGCAGCACGCTGGGCTTTCTCCGCCACAGCTTCAGGCACAGCAGGAAGGCGGGCAGGCCGGCCAGTGTCTTCATCAGTACGCTGATGGGATCCCAGGTGGCAAAGATGAATACATAAGCCTGACGCGGCAGGAACAGCAGCGCCGTGGCAAAGAACGCCCGGCTGATCGGCAGCCACTTCTTGCCGATTTCCCGATCCTCCTGGGTGTGGAATCTTGCGCAGCCTACGCCAACCAGGGAGAGAACAGGCACCATCAGCATCAGCAGATCGGAGAAGTTCACCGTCTGCAGCGTCTGGCCCAGGAACAGGCTGAACATGTTCAGGATGATGACCTGGATCGACAGGCGGATCAGACGGATACGGCTCAGCTGGTGGGCGGTACTTCTCAAAGACAATACGGCCATCAGCACATACACTACCAACAGGCTGGCCAGATATGCATTGCTGCCGATGCCCAGATAATCCGAAACACGCTGCAGCGTGCGGTTGGTCACGGTGATCGTCATATGCTGATTCATACTGTTGACCAGCTCGTAGACGGCATGTCCGCTGACGAACAGAGCCGTTCCGGCAGCCACATACAGGATGATCCTGCCGGCCAGCCGGCAGTGCGCTGCATCCTCCAGCTTGTGCCTTGCCAGGCGTTTGATGCCCACCGCGATCACATACAACAGCAGGACCGCGCCCGTGACCCAATAGGGCACCATGACCAGCAGACCGGTGATGATATTCTGAAGCTCCGAGTTGACCTTGTCCGAGCCTTCCAGACTCAGCTCATTCATCTTGACACCGGTATCATTTTCATCGTACAGCGGCAGCTCTTCCGCATCGTCCAGCAGCACGAGCGCCTCCCCGGTGCTGCGCAGCGAGATGCGGAAGGTCTCCCCCGCGTACACCGTCATGGGCTTGGTGACATAAAGTGGGGCGGTGGCATCGGAGGTCAAAGCACCGCTCAGGCCGATCTGGACCTCCTGCTTGGTCTGCGAGGTCAGCACGATCTCATAATCCAGGCTGACAGGCACCGAGATGAAATGCTCATTCTCCATGCTCACGAAGGATACATTCTGGATGTCCCGGTTGCTGTTCATCAGGATCGTGAGCTCTCCGGTCTCCGGATCCTTCTTCTCGACAATCACCGCCATGTCGCCGTTATAGGTCAGGCGGGCATAGCGGCTTCCCTGGGAGAAAAGGACGTCGGTATCCGTGGTCGAATTCACCCAGGCAAGGTATTCCTCCGGGAAATGCTCATGGGCCAGGTACATGCCGGAGGTCAGCAGATTATACCAAACCTCACTGCCGGAGCCCTTCATGACCTTTTTCATGGTTTCGGAAACGCCCAGCTTTACCAGGGCCAGGAATTCATCCTTGACACGGGAAACCGCCTCTGTCGTCACCTCATCCACATCGCTGTTTTTATCCATGGTGGTCACCAGAGCGGAAAGGCGGTCCATCAAGCTGCCCTTCTCATTCCAGGCAGCGATCACACCATTCTGATAGTACTGCTGATAGACCTCAGAGGAGGGCATGTATTCATACAAAAGCCCCAGCACCTTGCACAGCAGCCAGTTGCGTTCCGGGATCGATGCAAAATCGTCATCGTTTCCCATATAGCTGATATAGGTCTGACGGGCATCCTCCACATGGTCCAGATAATCCGGGTCCGTCTCCAGAGAGGGCAGATACAGCGTGGTCCCATGCTTGCCGAAGCCCCACTCCGCAAAGGGAATGCGGGGCACCGGATCAAAGCTGCCGCAGATATTGTAGATCTGGGCATAGGCCACCGGCTCCTTCGTAGTATTAGGGGTACCGAAGGTATAAACAAAGATGTTGTCCTGCTCGAAATGCTCATCCTCCAGCAGCATGCTGCCCAGCAGATTGCTGACCGCTGCCGCGCGGCTGAAGCCGGTCACCCAGATCTTGACGCGCTTTTCCGGCAGCTTTTCATCAATGTACCGAACCAGTCTGCCATACACCCGATCCGCGGAAGACTGGAAGCCGGCATGGTTGACGCCGCTGTCCACGGTAAAATTGCTCAACCATTCATCGCCGTAGCCCTGGCCGCAGACAGGGACCGCCACCAGATAGTACTCCCCCTGCTCGTCCTCCAGCTTCATACAGGCGATAGTGTTGGAGATGGTGGTTTCGGAGGGCTCATGGTGATAACTGTATTCCTCGTACTCCTCAAAGCCCAACAGCTCAAAGAATTCCCGGATGTAATGGTCTGAATCCTGAATGACCGTCTTGGTATCCCGGAACGCGGCCATAGCCATACCCAGGGAGATCTGCGTGATCTCGTGCTGGTAGGTACTGGAGGGCTCGTCGAACCAGTCATCATCAAAGTTGATCTCACAGGTCAGCGGTTCCACCTCCACCGTGGAGGGGAACGTGATCTGCAGCATCCGGTCCTCTGCCACGCCTGCCACACAGCACAGGAGCACAGAGAGCACGACCAACAGCACTACCAGCGATTTCTTCATGATCAAACCTCCGGGGATTTATTCGGAACCAGTCTCAGCCTTCGTTTCCCGCTTCTTCCTGCAGGAATTTCTCCAGCTTTCGTTTTACCCGCTGCAAAGCGTTATCGATGGATTTCACATGGCGGCCCAGGCTTTCGGCGATCTCCTGATAGCTTTTGCCATCCAGATACGCCTGCAGGACCTCCTGCTCCAGCCCGGACAGTACCTCATTGATGCGCCCCTGGATGTTGTTCAGGTCCTCCTGGCTGATGATCAGCTCTTCCGGGTTATCCGCCCTTGCCTCCACGATCACATCCAGCAGGGTGCGGTCGCTTTCTTCATCGTACAGCGGCTTATTCAGGGAGACGTAGCTGTTCAGCGGGATATGCTTCTGCCGGGTCGCCGTCTTGATGGCTGTGATGATCTGCCGGGTAATACACAGCTCCGCAAAGGCACGGAAGGAGCTCAGCTTGTCCGGGCGGTAATCCCGGATGGCCTTGTACAGCCCGATCATGCCTTCCTGCACGATATCCTCATGATCCGCGCCGATCAGGAAATAGCTTCGGGCCTTGCTGCGCACAAAATTCTTGTACTTGTTCAGCAGGTACTCCTCGCCCATCCGGTCGCCCTCATGGCACAGGCGGACGATCTCCTCGTCCTCCTTGTCCTGATAGGCCTGGAACAGCGGAGACGAGGGCTGATGCTCTTCCGCCGGTTCCTCCGGCTGCGGCTCCGCTTCATTTTCGTTTTCCTGTTCTGTCTGGAGTGCGCGGGCCCGCTCGATGGCCGCCATTGTTTCCAGTTCCTCTTCCGTGTATTCCATTTCCTGTTCGTCCATGTGTGTCCCTCACCCCTGTCCCAACAGAATTTGCCGTGGGCTTCTTTGGTGCCGGTTCATCCTGGATCGTTGCCCGCCTGAGCGTTTCCAGCGCCTCCAGGGTCTTCGGAGGCAAATGGGCCTCCACCCGGTTTGCATGGTTGCCGGCTGCCCGGCGATGGCTGTCCATCCCCTGCTGGCGCAATTGCTTCAGCTACCGCAAAAGCTCCCGGCTGGTCAGGCGGACCGCGCCTGTTGAAAGCACCTGGCTTTGCTCCAGGCCATCTGAGGTCGCCACCCTTACCTGCCGGTAGCGCGGCACCTGCGCCACGTAACGTTCAATGTAGCTGTCCGCCGTTTCCCCATGCTTGGTAAAAACGGTCAGGATCGGCCCCGCCTGCTCCTCCGTGGTGGTCATGCGGTCCGACTGATAGCCGTCAAACACCAGCACGACCTCTTCCCCGGAGTAGCCGGCATAATCCTGGAGCAGATGCGCCAGCTGGTCCCGGCTGGCATCCAGGGACCAGTCCTGGCGCATGGCATCCGTCCAGGCACCGATGACATTATAGCCGTCCACGATCAGCAGCGGTTTCATTTCCTGCGAACAGACAGCACGCGGTACATCATGATGCCCGCGGCCACGGAGGCGTTCAGGCTGTCGATCTCACCCACCAGCGGCAGGCTGACCTTCTGATCGCAGCTTTCCAGGGTCAGGCGGCTGATGCCCTCGCCCTCGGAACCAATGACCAGCGCCACGCCGCCCTTGAAATTGACCTGCTCGTAGTCCTCGCCATCCATGGTCACGGCGTAGGTCCAGATGCCGCGCTTCTTCAGATCCTCAATGGTCCGGTTCAGGTTGGTCACCCGGGCCACCTTGCAGTGCTCCACCGCACCGGCGGATGCCTTCACCGCGGCAGGGGTCAGACCCACACTGCGGCGCTCCGGCACGATGACGCCATGGGCACCCGCACACTCCGCGGAACGGATGATGGCGCCCAGGTTATGGGGATCGGTCACGCCATCCAGCAGGATCAGGAAAGGCTCCTCCTCCTTGGCGGCTGCCTCCTCCAGCATATCCTCCACCGTCGCATAGGCATAGGCGGACGCAAAGGCCAGCATGCCCTGATGATGGGGCGCGATCTCGTCCAGGCGGCTCTTCTCCACCTCCTGCACGGGGATATGCTTCTCCTTGGCCATCTGCACGATCTCCCGGGCAGAGCCGGAAAGCTCACCGCGCTGCACCAGCAATTTCTCCAGGTCCCGACCGCTCTTCAGGGCCTCACGGATGGGATTGCGGCCGGCCAGCAGGTTTTCGGGCGGCAGGTTCTCCTGGGGCTGATCCATCGGCGCAACCGGTGCGGCATGATGCTCAAAATCACGGTAGCTGGGTGCAGGACGATCCTCCGGCATCATGGGACGGTCCTCCCGCATGGGACGCTCGAAGCGCTGCGGACGATCCTCACGCACGGGACGATCAAACCGCCTGGGCCGATCCTCACGGGGTCCGCGATGCTCAAAGTCACGGTGTTCGCCATAGCCGCGTCCTTCTCCGCGGGGCGGACGCCCTGGCGCGTCAAAACGGCGATGCTCTCCATAGCCCTGCTCTCCTTCGGGACGGGGACGACGGTGCTCTCCGGCACCGTTCTTCTGTGTATAGCCGCTCTCCGGTCCGAAGCGGCGGTTGGCTCCGCGATAGTGGGTCCCCTCATCGTCCCAGCTGCCCTCGTTGGCATAATTGCGCCGGCCGGTGTGCTGCTTGGGCGCGTCCTTATAATAAGCCATGATTCATTTCCTCCTGTACATTACACATTTTCTTCTTTTGTCTGCAGCTGCTCCAGCAGCGCTTTCCGCTCTTCGCGGATCTGTTTCGCCCGTCCGCAGCTTTTCTCCCCCTCCGGACAGGCACCCCGAAGGCATCCGGGACCGGCGTCCGAAAACAGGGCCGGTGCGACCTCCATGCACTGGCGATGCATCTCGGTGGCCATGGCCCGGATCTCCCACTGTGCCCGGCTGCACATCCTCAAGGCGAAGAAATGCCGCAGCTCGCGCACATTCATGGTCATCAGCAGGCGGGTCTCGCAGGCACCGGGCAGCACGAAGCGGGCATCCTCGTTGCCTCCTTCGCCGATGCCCAGCTGCTCCTGCCACTCCCGATACCAGGAATGGATCTGATCCATCTGAGCCTCGTACTTTGTCACCGCTTCCTCGCCCAGCGCGGCGATCTTCGGCGGCACGATATACCCGAACCCCTTCTCATAGGACACATAGCGCTGGCTCTGCACGCTGAAGCTGGCCAGCCTGTGCCTGGTCAGCTGGGCCAGCAGCACCCGACTGACGCCCTCCACGCCAAAGGTGAAGGTGGCATGCTCCAGCACGGACTCGTGGCCCATACCCATGATCTTTTCCACAAAGGCGGTCTGATCCGCCTGACTGACCCGTTCGCTCAGGCTGTCCACCGTCGCCCGGGAGTAGCACAACCTCGCGCCCAGCGCAACGATCTCCTCCGGGGAAAGGGTATGACGGATCAGCTTGACCTTTAAACCGACTGCCGGCATGTTTCATCCTCCTGTGTCATGGCAAACAGCGCCTTGAGCCGCTCCTCCCGGGCTGTCAGATACAGATAGCCCACCAGCGCCTCCAGGCCTGTTGCCGCCTGATAATCCGCTTGCTGCTGATGCTTCGGGGCCGGATGTCTGGCATGGGCATTGCGGCCCCGGCGTACGATATCCGCTTCCTCCTCGGTCAGCACCGGTTCGATCACCCGCAGGGCGGCAGTCTGGGCTCCGGCGTTGACCCCGGCAATGGCTGCCTGGTGCATATGCCGCACATTCCTGCCCTCCGCCATCAGGCGCAGACGGATCATCAATTCCCATACGGAATCGCCGACATAGGCCAGCCGCAGCGGATTCAGCAGCCGTGCTTCCTCCGCCGTCAGGGGTTCCTGTTCCCTCAATGCCAAGCGTTCCGCCTCCTTTACGCATACATAAAGAATTATACCATATTACAGGCTGTTTTGGTAGGGGTATTTTTCCCGCGCTGCAGGAGAACCCGGTCAGCCCGGCGAATTTTGAAAGGAAATTCCCGAAAAGAAGGCATCCTATGACCGATCTCACCTTTCAGGGGCAGCCGGTGCATAGCAGGCTTGTGCGCAACCTGGGTGCGTTGCGCCTGTCCCGGGATCCCCGGCATCGGCTGGTACTGCAGATACCGCTCGGCGCGCCGGACAATACCGCTTCCCTGTTCCTTCAGGGGCTGTCCGCATCCTTCACGCCCATAACATCAACCGAAGCAGCGCTGCTGCTGTCCCTGCATAGTGCCGCGCCTGAACTTTGCAGCAGGCTGCAGGTACCTGTGCCGAGGGTGGAGCTGTTCCATTCGTGCAAGCTTTGGGGCAGCTGTGACTGGGAGCATGGCATCGTGCGGCTGCATGCTGCGCTGGCTTTCTTTCCACAGTCCGTTCGGGAGGAAGCACTGCTTCACGAATTGTGTCATCTGCGCATCCACGACCATTCTCCCGCCTTCTGGCAATTGCTGACAGCACAGATGCCGGACTGGCCCTATTGGGAAGGCGTCCTCCGTCAGCGCAAAGGAAAAGCAGGCACCACGTCAGTGCCTGCTCTGTGATCCTTATTCCACCGGAATCCTTACCACTGCCTGTTTGCCGGAATCTGTCCAGCAATAGACGGTGGTTTCTTTTTTGAGTCCCGCCCGGATGTAGGCGATCGCCCTGCCCTGATAGGTGCTGCGCCAGCTTTCCGCATAGGGAGTCAGGTCATCCGGCTTGCCGTTCTCCATACCCAGCAACTCGGCATCACCCACCAGCTGTACATGCACACGCTCATCCTGCAAGGGTGTCACCAGGCCCTCCGCGTCCAGCAGAGACAGCTCCAGCTGGATCACACTGCGGCCATCCATGGGCAAGGATTCCTTGTCCGCTTTCACTTCCAGCTTACAGGCCCGCTCCGGCGTACGCAGGGTATCGGACACGTCCCCGGCCTGTACCTTCAGCTCGCCCTCAGCATAGGGCACCTGCCATTCGGCACAGTACTTGTCTCCCACAGCCTGCTTGCCAAGGCTGACCCCGTTCAGGAACAGCTCCGCTTCCGGCAGATTGGTATAGGCCGCCACGGTCTGCGTTTCACCTTCCGTGCCGGACCAGTACAGCTTCTGCTCCCAGACTCTTTCTCCGCCGGCTGCCAGCTTCACAAAGGGCTCTTCCGTCCACATAGCCTTCCGCTGGTAGAACTGTGCCTTGGGATAGCCCGCCAGGTTCAGCATGCCCGCCTGGGAAATACGGATAGGCCAGCCGCGGCACTCGCCCAGGAAGTCAATGCCCGTCCACAGGAACTGGCCGCAGATGTAATCATTGTCCCGCACAAAGGACCATGCCTCCGGGCTGTGGCTGTTCTCGCTGCCATAGATGACCCGATCCGGGAAGCGCAGATGATCCCCGGCGTAGAACTGCTCCTTGTAGTTGTAGCCGGAAGCATCCAGCGCGTCCGCGTAGCCGGTGCGGGTGGACAGTTCCGGGAAGGACATGGCGCTGGTAACCGGACGGGTGGTGTCCACGCCGTGCACGATCTCCGTCAGTTCATGGGCCAGCACCGCCAAACGGCCGGCGTCGGGCTTGCGCACGTCGTAAAGCCGTTCCGCCTGGGGCTTGTTGGCATCATTATTACCCAGCACCTCCTTGAACAACGGGGTGACATACGGATCGTTGGGATAATCGATCTCATTGCCGATGGACCACAGGATGATGCTGGGATGGTTGCGGTCCCGCTTCACCATACCTTCCAGGTCCGCCCTGTACCATTGCGGAAAATCCTCGCCATAACCGAAGCGCTTGGGCGGATACACATTGTGGCCCTGCCACCACTTGTTCTTGATGCCCTCCCACTCGTCGAAGGCCTCATCCATCACCAGCAGGCCCAGCTCATCACACAGGTCCAGCAGCAGCGGATCCGGCGGATTATGGGCCGTGCGCAGCGCATTGCAGCCCGCTTCCTTGAAGGTGCGCAGCCTGCGGGCCCACACCTCCTTGGGCACCGCCGCGCCGAGCGCTCCGCCGTCATGGTGGACGCACAGGCCCTTCAGCTTCATATTGACGCCGTTCAGGAAGAAGCCCTCGTTGGCATCAAAGCGGATGGTTCGGATACCGAAGACGACCTCGCGTTCATCGGTCACCTCGCCGTCCTTCACAGCCTGGGCTGTCAGCGTATACAGCGCGGGCTCATCGGGGCTCCAGAGCCTCGGCTGAGCCACCACCAGATCAGCTGTCCCCTTGGCGCCCATGCCTTCACCCACCGTGTCCGTATCCTTCACGGAAAAGAGCACCCGGTCGGCCCCGGCGGTCTCATACTGCACCCGCAGCAGGGCCTGATTGGCATCCGCGGAAACCGTGGTGATAAACAGCCCGTCGGTCTCAAAGCTGCAGGGGTCACTGATCTCCAGCAGCACATCGCGGTAGATGCCGCTGCCCGTAAACCAGCGGGAATCCGCTACCTCATTGTGCTCCACGCGCACACAGATCACATTTTCGCCCGGACGCACAAATGCGCTGATATCATAGGTGAAGGTCGCGTAACCATAGGCGCGGCTGCCCAGATAATTGCTGTTGATCCACACCCGGGCGTGCTTGTACACACCGTTGAAGGTGATGCGCACCCGCTTTCCGGCAGCCTCCTCCGGCAGGGTGAAATGCTTGCGGTACCACGCGGTGCCGCCGGGCAGATAGCCTGTGCCGCTGGCATGATGCCGGTCAAAGGGATGCTCAACAGACCAGTCATGGGGCAGATTCACCTCACGCCAGGACGCGTCATCAAAGCCCATAAAGTCCGCGTTGGGCTCATCGCCAAGATAGAACCGCCAGTCGCGGTTGAGAAGGATCGGTTGGCTCATGGAAACGACCTCCATACTTTGCATTTTACTGTCTGTCTGATTCGACAAACGCCTTCGTTTTTCCTGCAGAAAAGGGACCGCTCTTTCGAGCGGTCCCCATGGGATCGTGTTGCTTCAGATTACTGAGCGTACACAGCATCCAGCTGGCGCTGAACCTCTTCCATCACGACTTCGATACCGGCGGCCTGCAGGGCAGCGCGGAACTCAGCCACGTAATCGGCGGGGTCAGAAGCTTCCATGCCGAACACGATCTGAGGCATGTAGGTGTTGTACACGTTGCTCAGGTTGTCGATGTAGGGCTGGACCTCAGTCAGATCGAAGACGACCTGGCCATAGGGATAAGCGATAGCGGCAGCGGACTCCTCAGCATACATAGCCTCGATGGCATCCCAGTCATAACCGGCATAATGCAGCTCCAGGTCGTCGTTGCGGCCCCACCACCAGTTGAAGCTCACGCTGTCAGTGGTGGAGTTGTAGGACTCGGGACGGCTGTAGGTGCCATCTTCGTTGATGACATACTGCACGCCTTCCTCGCCGTACATCATCAGGCGATAGATCTCTTCGTCATTGCGGAGCAGATCGTAAACCATCAGAGCACGCTCGGGGTTCTTGGAGGTAGCGGCGATAGCCATGGCGCCATGGGTGATGTTCAGGGAGACCAGGTTGTTCATTTCCTTGCCGAACCAGAAGAAGCCAAGGTCAGAACCGGGCTGATACTCTTCCATGGTGGTGCGGAAAGAGGTCCAGGTCTGGGTGTGGTGCTGACGGGCACCGGTGATGCCCTCTTCCATCTCGGAAGCAACGTCGCCGGAGTAGTTCAGCACGTCAGCGCGCCAGTAGCCGGCTTCGGACCAACGCTTCATGGTCTGAGCGAACTCGACCAGCTCGTCGCCCTCCAGCCACACGCGGCTCAGGGTGTAGGGATTGTCCTTGCTCTCGCCGTAGAACAGGTCCACGCCGATGCCTTCGATGTAGATAGCGGTGGTATGAGAGGTCATCCAGCCGCCGGACATCTGCTGGCTGTAGGAGGAGCCGGAACCATCAGCATCCCAGGGGATGATGCCCTTGGCTTCCTTCACATAGCCCAGATACACTTCCAGGTCTTCCCAGCTGTTCACGCCGTTCTCCAGGCCGGCTTCCTTGGCCCAGTCGCCGCGATACATGAAGCCGTGGTTGGTCCACTGCGCATAGTTGTCTTCGGGGATCAGATAGATCTGACCGTCGTACTTGCACAGGTTCCAGTGATCCTCAGACACGCTGGCCCAGGTCTGGGGAGCGTAGGTCTGCAGCATCTCTTCGCTCAGGGCCATGAAAGCACCCTTCTGGATGTTGGGCCAGGCGTCCAGCCAGTCGGTGGCGGTACCGACCAGGTCGATGTCGCCGGCCTGAGTAGCCAGGGTCAGGTTGTAGTTGGTGGTCCAGTTGGCCCACTCGATCCACTTGATCTGCAGCTCGGCGTTGACCTTCTCGGTCAGCTTCTCATTGATCTTGGCCAGCACTTCGTTGGTCTTATCGCTGGGAACGTCGCCGGTCACCATGTAGGTGATGACCACATGCTCGGAGGTGTCCACATCGCCCAGAGCCACAACGGGCAGCAGGGCAACCAGCATCACCAGAGCAGTGAGCAGAGCAACCAGTTTCTTCATAGAGAGGTTCCTCCTTTGAATTATATCAGAGCGGCTCAGCCGCCTTGATTCGGTAGAAAGATCAGCCCTTCACGGAGCCGACGGTCAGGCCGGCCACGAAGTACTTCTGCACGAAGGGGTACAGCAGGATGATGGGGCCGGTCGCCACAACGGCAGTGGCCATCTTCAGGGTCTCACCGGGCAGGTCAGTGATATCCACCACAGAGCCGGCCACGGAGTTCTTCAGGGAAGCCACCTTGTTGATGACGTTGTACAGATGGTACTGCAGGGGCTTGTAGGTCACGGTGGAATCCAGGAACAGGCTGGAGTAGTACCATTCGTTCCAGTAGCCCAGGGCGATGAACAGGCCAATGGTCGCCAAAGCGGGCTTCATGGACGGCATGATCAGCTCCCAGAAGATACGGAAGTCGCCTGCGCCGTCGATCTTGCCGGACTCGGTGATCTCATGCGGGATGGCCTTGACGAAGTTCTTCATCAGCACGATCAGCCACGGGCTCATCAGCAGAGGCAGCAGGATGGCCCAGTAGGTGTTGGCCAGGTTCAGGGTCTGCTTGATCAGCAGATAGAAGGGCACCAGGCCGGCGCTGAACAGAGAGGTGAAGTAGATGTAGAACATGATGCCGTTGCGCAGGGGGAAGTCCTTGCGCTGCAGGGCATAGCCGGTCATGGAGATCACGAACAGACCGATCGCCGTGCCGACCACGGTCAGACAGATGGTGACCACATAGGCGCCGATCATCTGGTCCGGAGAACGGAACAGCAGCTCGTAGGAGTAAGTGGACACCTCACGGGGCCACAGACAGAAGCCGCTCAGACGGATGGAAGCCTCAGACGCGAAGGAGGAGGCCACGATCATCAGGAAGGGCAGCACGCAGCAGATAGAGAACAGCGTTACGAAAATGTAGGTAAAGCCACGGATAATCATATCGGAAGAGTCAAGCTTGACCTTCTTGCCATGGTTATGGGCCTGAGCTTCAGCAGACATCTTTGCCATGAATAATTCCTTCTTTCTTCAACTTTGATTCTCAGTCCGGATCAGAACAGGGCGTAGTCAGGATCCAGCTTCTTGGCAAAGGCGTTGGCGCCCAGCACGATGAAGAAGCCGACAACGCTCTGGAACAGGCCCACAGCGGAGGACTGCGCGAAGTTGAAGTTGTTCATCATGGCACGGTATACGTAGGTCTCGATGATATCGGTGGTGCTCTGCAGCACGGTGTTGTTGCCGACCAGGTTGTAGAACAGACCGAAGTTGCCCTTCAGGATGCCGCCGATGGCGAACAGGAACAGAATGACAACGGTGGGACGCAGGGTGGGCAGGATGATGTAGCGGATCTTCTGGAAGCCGTTGGCGCCGTCGATCTGGGCGGCCTCCAGCATGGAGGTATCCATACCGGTGATGGCAGCGAAGTAAACCACGGTACCATAGCCGGTGCCCTTCCAGATGTTCACCAGCACGATGATGTAGGGCCAGGCTTCCTTGATCTGGTAGACCTTGGGCATCTCGCCGCCCAGGTTGCGAACCAGGTTGGAGATGAAGCCGTAGTCGTAGTTCAGCAGGTTGTACACCAGCAGGGACACCAGAACGTCGGAAATGAAGTAGGGCAGGAACATCAGGGACTGGGTTGTCTTCTTGAAGACCTTGCTCTGTACCTCATTCAGCAGGATGGCAATGAACAGCTGCAGCACATTGCCGATGATGATGAACGCCAGGTTGTACAGCACGGTGTTCTTCAGCAGCAGGCCCAGCTGACCGCTGGTGAACAGGAACGTGAAGTTCTTGAGACCGACGAACGGGCTTCCGAAGATGCCCTGGGTGTAGTTATACTTGACAAAGGCAATGTACATACCCGGCATGGGCATGTAGGAGAAAATGAAGAAGAAGATGATCGCCGGCAGACACATGAAGATCAGTGTCTTATTCTGGTAGAGCATCCTTCCTACAGGCATCCGCTTGTAGGGCTTCTCTGAAATTGCCTTGGCTTTTGTGGACATGCAAACTCCCCTCTCCGTTAAGAATGAAAAAAAGGTCAGCAAAAGAAATGAGCCTGCAAACCTTTTTCCCAAATGGCATATTATGAGCCAAATGCCATATTCTGTTTGTATATATACCACAAAGAGAGGATCATGTCAAGCAATTATCGCAGTTTTTTAGCTGTTCAGGTATGTTTCCGCTCAATCCGGGCATTTTTCGCGCAGAAGCCGTTCCGCGGTCTCCAGCAGCGTTTTCCGCTCGTTGGGCAGCCGCTCCTCCAGGATCTCCTCCAGCAGGAAGCCCAGGCACTCCCCTAGGGCCGGGCCCTTGGGATAACCCATGTTCAGCAGGTCCTGGCCGTTGATAGCCAGATTTTTGAGGGAGAAGCAGGGCTTTTCCGCCAGCAGCGCGTCCAGGCAGGCGTACAACGCCTCCGTCCGGGCATCGATCTCCGCCTGCGTTTTGGTGCCCTTGCCCATGGCGTCCGCGCGGTGGATATCGATCAGCTGCCGCAGCACCTCTTCCCCGAACTGGGACAGCCGACGCAGCATCAGATGGCGATCCGCCTCCAGGTGGATGTCGTGCACCTCGATCAGCTTCATGGCGCGGTCATGGGTCGCCCGGTCCAGCTTCAGCCGCGCGAAGGCTGCTTCCGCGTAGACCATGGATACCTTGGCATGACCGTAGGCATGGCCTGCGCCGTTCTCGTCCACCGTGAAGCAGGCAGGCTTGCCGCTGTCATGGAACAGCATAGCCAGCCGCAGCACCTCTGTGGGAGCGACGGCCTCCACCGTGCGGATGATATGCTCCCACACCGTATACCGGTGATGGATGGTGCGCTGCTCAAAGCCCACGGAGGCCTTCAGCTCAGGGAACAGCCAGGTGATCACGTCCGTATAGGCGCGCAGGATCGCCCCGACCTGCTTTCCGCACAGCAGCTTGCCCAGCTCACTGCGGACGCGCTCCGCCGCCACCTGCTCCAGCGTGGGGTACAGCGCATGGATGGCCAGGTCCGTCTCCGGCTCGATCGTAAAGCCGTACACGGACGCAAAACGCATGGCCCGCAGGATGCGCAGCGCGTCCTCCCGGAAGCGCTCCTCCGCATTACCCACGCAGCGGATCACACCGGCCGCCAGGTCTTCCCTGCCGCCGAAGGGATCCACCAATCCGGTATCCGGATGGTAGGCCATGGCGTTCACGGTAAAATCCCGACGGGCCAGGTCCCGCACCACGTCCCGGATGAAGGTCACCTCGTCCGGATGACGATGATCCGTATAGGCACCGTCCAGCCGGAAGGCGGTCACCTCATAGGGCACATGGCGCAGCATCACCGTCACCGTGCCGTGCTGCAATCCGGTCTCAATGGTGTGCATGCCCCGGAACACCTCCAGCATCTCCCGCGGCGTGGCCGAGGTGCAGATGTCCCAGTCCTTGGGCTCCAGGCCCAAAAGGGAGTCCCGTACACAGCCTCCCACCACATAGGCCTCATAGCCCGCCTGCTGCAGCCGCTGCATCACCTGCAGAGCCCCTTCAGGTACGGTGATCATGTACGTCACTCCCCTTCTTTTATTTCCGTGTATACAAACTTACCCGGAGGCGAACCCCCGGGCAAGTCAAGTTTTAAAGCCTTAGTTGGCGCGGCCCAGATACTCGCCCGTGCGGGTGTCGATCTGGATCTTCTCGCCGATGTTGATGAACAGAGGCACCTGCAGCTCGAAGCCGGTCTCCAAGGTGGCGGGCTTGTAGGTGTTGGAAGCGGTGTTGCCGGCAAAGCCGGGCTCGGTGTTGGCAACCTCCAGCACCACAAAGTTGGGGGCTTCCACAGAGAAGGCCTGGCCCTTGAAGAAACGCACGGTCACATTGGTGCCTTCCTTCACGAACTTGATGGCATCCTCCACCTGATCCTTGGCCAGGGGCATCTGCTCATAAGTCTCCACGTCCATGAAGTAGTACAGATCGCCGTCATTGTACACGTACTGCATTTCCTTGGTCTCGATGATGGCCTTGGGCATCTTGTCGGTCGGGTTGAAGCTGCGCTCAACCACGGCACCGGTCATCACATTCTTGATCTTGGTGCGCACAAAGGCAGCGCCCTTGCCGGGCTTCACATGCTGGAAATCAACGATAGTCCAAACGCCGCCGTCCCATTCCACGGTAATACCCTTTTTGAAATCACCAGCAGTAATCATGCAACATTCCTCCAATATTTTGAAAAAATCAGTGTCTGTGCATGCGCCGGCAGGCTTGCTTTCCCGCTCCGGCTCCCCTATCCGCCAGCCTTCCGCCCGACGAACGGGTCGTGCTCAGACAGAGACGCATACATATCCGCTGTTTATTGTAGCATAGATTCCCGCGTTTGCAAAGAGTTTTTTTCCAAAAGTTCGCAAAAAGAGCGCGGATCGCCTTGCTTTTTTTTCCGGTTTCCTATATAATACACCCTGTTCACTGAGAAGGGGACGGCGCGGCTGAAAGGCTGAAGCGAGCCGGGGAGGGTGCAAGCCCGGCAGCGGGAAGGCAGCGCGGATCACCCCGGAGTGAGTTTGCCCGAAGCGTATGCCAGGGCAGACCGGCCTGCTCCCGTTACCGAGCGCAATGAGTGGACAGCACAGTCTGTCAACTTGGGTGGTACCGCGGATCTGATCCGTCCCAGGAAAAAGCCTGGGGCGTTTTTCTATGCTCCGGCAGAACAAGGAGGAACATCATGTACACCAAGGTTTCAACCGACATGAACTACCCGGCCCGGTAGGCCGCTATCACGAAGCTGTGGAAGGAAAAGGACATCATGCGCAAGTCCTTCGACCTGCGCAAGGAGGGTGACCGCTTCACCTTCTATGACGGACCGCCCACCGCCAACGGCCGTCCCCACATCGGCCATGTGGAGACCCGTGTCATCAAGGACATCATCGTCCGCTTCCAGACCATGAAGGGCCACCCCGTGACCCGCAAGGCCGGCTGGGATACCCACGGTCTGCCCGTGGAGCTGGAGGTCGAGAAGCAGCTGGGTCTGGACGGTAAGCCCCAAATCGAAGCCTACGGCATCGAGCCCTTCATCGGCAAGTGCAAGGAGAGCGTGTGGAAGTACCTGCACGACTGGGAGAAGATGAGCGACCAGGTCGGCTTCTGGGTCGACATGGAGCATCCCTACGTCACCTATCACAATGACTACATCGAAAGCGAATGGTGGAGCCTGAAGCAGATCTGGGAAAAGGGCCTGCTGTACCAGGGTCACAAGATCGTCCCCTACTGCCCCCGCTGCGGCACCGCGCTGTCCTCCCATGAGGTGGCCCAGGGCTACAAGAACGTGAAGGAGACCTCCGCCATTGCCCGCTTCAAGGCCAAGGGCTTCGAGAACACCTCCTTCCTGGCCTGGACCACCACGCCCTGGACCCTGCCCAGCAACATGGCCCTGTGCGTGAACCCCAACGAGACCTACGCCCGCTTCACCGTGGAGGGTGAGACCTACATCATGGGCAAGGCCCTGATTGGCAAGGTCTTCGGCGACAAGGAAGTCACCATCCTGGAAGAGTTCAAGGGCAGCGAGCTGGCCAACCAGGAGTATGAACCGCTCTATGACTTCGTGACCCCCGAGGAAGGCAAGAAGGCCTGGGTCGTTGTCAATGATAACTACGTCACCATGGAGGACGGCACCGGTATCGTGCATATCGCTCCCGCTTATGGTGAGGACGACAACCGTGTCTGCCGGGAATGGGGCATCTCCTTTGCCAATCTGGTGGATACCCAGGGCAAGCTGACCGCGGAGACCAAGTGGCCTGGCGTCTTTGTGAAGGATGCCGATCCCATGATCCTGGAGGACCTGAAGCAGAGCGGCAAGCTGTTCGCGGCCCTGCCCTTTGCCCATGACTATCCCTTCTGCTGGCGCTGCGATACACCCCTGCTGTACTACGCCCGTCCCACCTGGTTCATCCGCATGACCGCCCTGCGGGACAATCTGGTCCGCAACAACCGCACCGTCAACTGGATGCCCGACCACATCAAGGAAGGCCGTATGGGCAACTTCCTGGAGAACGTGATCGACTGGGGCCTGAGCCGTGAACGTTATTGGGGCACTCCCCTGCCCGTGTGGCAGTGCGCATGCGGCAAGCAGCACGTGGTCGGCTCCATTGCCGAACTGCGTGAGATGGCCGTCACCGATCCCGGCGCGGATATCGAGCTGCACCGTCCATTCATTGACAAAGTGACCCTGAAGTGCCCCGAGTGCGGCGGCGAGATGCACCGTGTGAAGGAAGTCATCGACTGCTGGTACGATTCCGGCTCCATGCCCTTCGCCCAGTGGCACTACCCCTTTGAGAACAAGGAGATCTTCGAGGCCAACTATCCCGCCAACTTCATCACCGAGGCCATCGACCAAACCCGCGGCTGGTTCTACACCCTGGAGGCCATCTCCACCCTGCTGTTCGACCGGGCGCCCTTCCGCAACTGCATCGTGATGGGCCATGTGCAGGATGCCGAGGGCCGCAAGATGAGCAAGCATCTGGGCAACGTGGTCAGCCCCTTCGAGATGCTGGATAAGTTCGGCGCCGATCCCCTGCGCTGGTACTTCTACACCACCACCGCTCCCTGGCTGCCCAAGCGTTTCAGTGAGGACGCCGTGCGCGAAGTGCAGAACAAGTTCCTGGGCACCCTGCGCAACACCTACTCCTTCTTTGCCATGTATGCCCAGATCGACAACTTCGATCCCTCCGCCCATCCGCTGGAGAGCGTGGAGCTGAGCCTGATGGATAAGTGGATCCTGTCCCGGCTGAACACCCTGATCCGGCAGGTGGATGCCGACGTGGAGGCCTACCGCATCACCGAGCCCGCCGCCGCCATTGAAAAGTTCGTGGATGACCTGAGCAACTGGTACATCCGCCGCTGCCGTCCCCGCTTCTGGGGTAAGGGCATGGCCGGCGACAAGGAAGCGGCCTTCGCCACCCTGTACCATGTGCTGGTCTCCCTGAGCAAGGTGATCGCGCCCTTCGTACCCTTCATCGCCGAGGAGATCTACCAGAACCTGGTGGTCAACAACGTGCCCGGCGCCATCGAGTCCGTGCATCTGTGCGACTATCCCGTGGCGGATGAGTCCCGGATCGATCCGGACATGGAGGAGCAGATGGAAGCCCTCCGCGAGGTGGTCACCCTGGGCCTGAGCTGCCGCAACCGCGCCAACCTGAAGGTCCGCCAGCCGCTGCAGCATCTGTATGTGAAGGGTGCCGCCTTCTCCGCCGACTATCAGGCCCTGTGCGAGGATGAGCTGAACGTGAAGGAGGTCATCTTCACCGAGGATGCCCGTGCCTTCACCACCTATCAGCTGAAGCCCCAGATGCGCACCGTGGGTCCGAAGTACGGCAAGCTGCTGGGCCAGATCAAGGTAAAGCTGACCGAGCTGGACGGCAACGACGTGGTGGATGCCTTCCATCGCGGCGAGGCCATCACCTTTGACGTGAACGGCACCGCTGTGACCCTGGCGGAGCAGGACGTGCTGACCGAGCCCATGCAGAAGCCCGGCTTTGTGGCTCTGGAGGATCGCGGCGTGACCGTGGTGCTGGACACCAACCTGACCGACGCCCTGATCACCGAAGGTTACGCCCGCTAGGTCGTCAGCAAGATCCAGAACATGCGCAAGGATGCCGGCTTTGAGGTGACCGACCGCATTGAGATCCGCTACACCTGCGGCGACAAGCTGGCCGCCGCCATCGCCGCCGGTGCCGACATGATCATGAATGGCACCCTGGCCCTGAAGCTGGACCGCGCCGAAGCGGATGACACCTTTACCAAGGCCGACTGGAACATCAACGGTGAGGACGCCACCCTGTCCGTCCGCACCATTAAGTAAACAAAAAACAAGCGGAAGCACTTCAGCCTCCGCTCATGCCGTCACAGGTCATCCTGTGACGGTTTTGTTTTACAGCCGATCCCGTTCTCCGTAGGAGGAGATAATCACCGCCAGGTTGCTGTTGCGCACCCGGATCTCATCCATGAACTCCTTGGGGATGGTCGTTCCGGGCAGCACCAGCTGGTAGGTCACCTCAAACAGGGTGCCCATGTTGTTGGTCCGCACGCCCAGCAGCTTGGCCTTGACATGGTAGCGCTCAAAGACGTCGTTCAGGGCCGTGTTGTAGTCCAGGTGCTCCGGCAGCGTTACCTTCATGGTGCGGCAGCTGGAGGGCACCGCGCAGAACTCCGTCAGCGTCAGCAGCGGAACCACGATGCAGCACACGGCGGTCAGGATCGCCGCGGCGCCAAGATAGCCCATGCCGCAGGCCACGCCGATCACCACGCCGATGAACAGCTCGACGATCTCCTTCGCCGTCCCCTGAATGCTGCGGAAGCGTACCATGGCAAAGGTGCCACCCACCACCAGGCCCGCGCCGATGTTGCCGTTGACCATCATGATGACCACACAGACCGCGGCCGGCAGCAGCACCATGCTCAGCGCAAAACCCTGGCTGATGCCGTTGCGGATACTGAAGATCAGCGCACAAAGGCAGCCCAGTGCCGCCGCGGCACCCACACACTCCAGGAACACCAGGGTGGAAACAGGATACGTCAGGATCGTAGTCAGCATATGTTATTTCCTTCCGGCAATAAAATAGGTATAGGCTCTTCCGTATTTGGACATGCTCTGCGGGAAGATGCCACGCTCGCTGAAGCCCTCCGCCAGCCACAGCGGAGAGCCCCCGGGATACTTGACCTCCATGACCACATACCCCGGCATGATCAGGGTGCCGTCCGCGTCCCCCTGCAGGTCCAGCCGTTCCGTACGGAAGCGCAGGTTCTCGTCAAAGGTGATCCGCAGATCATCCCGCCCGGCGCAGGCGGTGCGTTCATAGCCGATGAAGCAGGCCGGAGCCAGCAGCGGGTAGTGCTCAAAGAAATGCAGCAGCTCCTGCCGGGTGATCTATGAGGCATACTTTTCCTGCTTTTCCGGCATGGTATCCGGCAATAGTCCTCCGGAATAAAGGATCCGCCGCTTGTAGACGATTCCGTGCAGCTTCTTCTTGATCTCCGCAAAGCAGGGAGCCGTGGCGCCGGGATCGCCATAGGTGCGCACCCGCAGCTTTTCCTTGAAGGCCGGATGCTGCAGGGAACGGCGGATCAGGTAAAAGTCCGGCGTGTCGTAATAGATGCTTCGGATCGTCTGCCTGCCGTATCGGTCCGGGAACATTTTTCCATCCAGCAGCTCCCATACCGCTTCATACTGGGCAGGCGTCAGCAGATATTTGACTTCCTTGCGCCGGAAGATCTCATCCAGCCGGAGCTCTTCGCCCATCCGCACACCTTCCTTATTTCGTGTTGGTCACCTGCAGCAGCTGAAGCACCTCGCCGAAGTAGGTCTCGACCTCTTCATCCGTCAGCTTCATGGCCGACTGGAGCAGCTCCGGGATCTTCTTCGGGCGCACCCGGGCATAGTACTTGGTCGCGCCGATGTTGGTCTTCCAGTTGCTCAGCTTCATGTTCTTCCAGCGGCTGATGTGCCTGGGCAGAATCTGCTCCAGGATCGTGGTCACCCGGTCGAAGTGCTCCTCCACATAGGGCCACTGGAAGCAGTCCTCCAGGAGCTCCGCCACCCGGGTCAGGAACTTCGCCTTGTATTCCGGCACCGCCAGCAGGGCGTTCAGCGGCTCATGCCGGAAGCCCTGGATCTTTCCGCTCACCGGCTTGATGTAGTACTCGATGGGCGTTTTATCCAGATTGCGCCAGCAGGCCTCCACATCAAACAGCAGATAGCGCCACTTGCCGCCCGGCACCCGGTAGACCCGGACATTGGTGAAGTCCACATTGCCCAGGATGATCTGGAAGGCCGCGTGGGTGAACATGTTGTCGATATCCAGTCGTTCTTCCACGTAGGCCAGGTTGTCCGGATCGTTCAGGTCGTTGTTCTTGCAGAAATCGCACAGCTCCAGCCAGTCCGTATTGTCACCGTTCTGCAGGAACTCATCCCGCCCCGTGCGCGCCAGGATGTCGATGTTGTCAATATCCTCTTCATCCGTCACGCCCTCATACTGAGCGATGAAGTATTTATTGATCTTCTCCCGCAGATTGTAGTGGCCCCAGTATTCGCCGTTGATGTAGACCTGGATGACCACATAATCCTGGTACAGGATGCCCTGTCCCTCCGCCAGGGAGGAGGCCACCACATCCCGCAGGCGGGTGGCATAGGTATCCGAGTTGGCCGCCCGCAGCAGCAGGGACTTGTAGCTGTCATAATCCCTTGTCGGGAAGGGATTGAAGCTGAAGCGATCCTCGCCCCAGGCCTTCCGGGCATACAGGGCAATGGATTTCTGCGCGTTCACTCTGGCGGAATGGCCGGAGCAGGTGAAGGTGCCAATCTGGTTGATCTCGCACAGGCCATCCATGTTGTAGTATTCGATGTTGACCGGATACTCCAGCTCCTTGTCATAGTTGGGGATGCTGCCTGTACCCTTCACCAGCGCGCCGGTCTTCTTGTTGAACAGGTAGGTATCATCGGTGATCAGGGACACGATGGGCGTCAGCTGTTCATCATCGATGAAATAGCTGGCGCTTACGGTCTCACTGGGCACCATACCGTCCGCAAAGGCGCGGATGCGCAGGGGGGTCGTCTTCTTCAGCGTCAGGCCTTCCGAAGGGAAGACCTTGGAGGCTGTGGTAGGAGTATCGCCATCCGTACTGTAGCGAAGCACCGTGCCTTCCGGCGCGGTAGCCTTTACGGTCACACTGCCGGTATAGAAGCCGCCGGCCGTTTCTATAGTGGGCTTCTCCACGCGGCCGGAGCAGACCTCGCTTGCGTTTTTCTTGCCCCGGGTGGCTTCGGCCAGATAGCCGTAATCCATGGTTCCATGGGCACGGCCATAGCTGACATTGCCATATTGCTCCGGCAGCTCCAGAGTCTGCACGTTGTTGCCGTCGGCATCCGTCAGGTACAGCGTCTCGCCCTTGGAGGAGATGGCAAAGGAAGCGTAAAAGGTGCTGTCCTTCCCCACCGTGGTGACCTCTTCCCCGGTGCACCACACGGTCAAGCAGGCACCCTTCTTCAGCTTGGTACCGCTGGGAAAGGTAAACTTCTCCAAGTTCTTGCTGCCGTCGCTCAGATGCCAGCCGGACAGATCCACCGTTTTGCTGCCGGTGTTCACCAGCTCGATCCAGTCGTAGGAATGACCCGAGGTGTAGGTTCCGTTCAGGGCCATCACTTCATTGATGACGATATCCGCCAGTGCTCCCACCGGCAGCAGCAGGCACAGCAGGAGCAGCCCCATCCATCGCTTAAATCGCACGGGTCGCCTCACGCAGCCATTCGCCTTCCTCGGCATTCATCCGGGGCAGCAGGTTCTCCCGCACATGACGATGATAATCGTTCAGCCAGGCCTTTTCCTCACAGGTCAGTTCGTCCGCGTTGATGGCCTCCAGATCCCAGGGCACCATGGTCAGGTACTCCATGTGCAGGAAGCGGCCATAATCCAGCTTGCCCTCGTCCACCACCACGGTCAGATTCTCCAGACGGACGCCGAACTTGCCCTCCAGGTACATGCCGGGCTCATCGCTGGTGATCATGCCCGGCTCCATGGGCGTACCGTTGGTCTTGTTGGTCCAGCGGATACGCTGGGGGCCCTCATGCACGCTGAGGATATAACCCACGCCATGGCCGGTGCCATGGTTGAAGTCCAGACCTTCCTGCCACAGGGGCATCCTGGCCAGCACATCCAGGGCTTCACCGGTCACGCCGTATACAAAGCGGGCAGCGCCCAGGTGCAGATGTCCCTTCAGCACCAGCGTGTAGATATGTTTTTCTTCCCCGGTCAGCGGGCCCATGGCGATGGTGCGGGTGATGTCCGTGGTACCCTGCAGATAGTGTCCGCCGGTATCCGACAGCAGGAAGGAGCGGGGCTCCAGCTTCGCGCAGGTCTCCGGCGTCGCGCCATAATGCACGATGGCACCATGGGGGCCGTAACCCATAATGGGTGTGAAGCTCGGTCCCAGGTAATCCGGCTGCTCCCGGCGGAAGCTCTCCAGCTTTTCCGCCACGGACAGCTCATCCATGGGCTCCTTGCCGATGTTGTGCTTCAGCCAGTAAATGAAGCGGGTCACCGCCACGCCGTCCCGGATATGGGCCTCCCGCATATTGGCCACCTCGGTGGCGTTTTTGGCGGACTTGGGCAGCGTGGTGGGATCCGGCAGCTCCAGCAGCTCCACGCCCGCCGGAACACTCTCCAGCATCAGGCTGTTCACCGCGTCCGGATTCATCTCCAGGCGGGTACCGGGCCGCAGCTCCCGGATATAAGTATATACCTCATTGTAAGGGCAAACGGTCACGCCGTCCTTTTCCAGCGCGGCGCGGATCTCCGCGGAAAGCGTCGCCGCGTTGATGAACAGGCGACACTCCTTTTCCGTCAATGCGCAGTAGGACAGCACCACCGGAGTACACTCCACGTCATCGCCGCGCAGGTTCAGCAGCCAGCAGATATCCATCAGCGCGGACAGCACCAGCACGTCCGCCTGGTTTTCCTTCAGGGCCTCGCGGATCTCCGTCAGCTTGTCGGCACGGGATCTTCCACAGGCACTCAGGGGCAGCTCATACACCGGCTTCGCGCTCATGGCGGGACGATCCTTCCAGACCTCATCCACCAGATCCATGCCGCCGTCCACCCGTCCGGCATTCTCCTTCAGTTCACGGTACAGCCGCACGTTGATCGTCCGCCCGTCAAAGCCCAGCAGGCCGCCGTTTACATGCTCCTTCAGGAATTCGGGGATGGTGGGCACACCCTCCTCGCCGATCTTCATCAGTTCGATGCCGCTGCCCGCCAGCTGCTGCGCCGCCTGCAGGAAATAACGCCCATCCGTCCACAGGCCCGCCCAGTCCTGACTCACCAACAAACTGCCGGCGCTGCCCGTAAAGCCGCTGAGATACTTGCGGCTCTTGAAATAATCTCCCACATATTCCGAAGAATGGAAATCAGAGCTGACGACCAGATACCAATCCACGCCCTTGCGTGCCATGGCAGCGCGCAGTGCCTTCAGCTGTTCTCTCATGATCTGTACTCCTTTGATCGCAATGGTTTGGCAAACCTTTCCTATTGTACACTGCTTTTCTCCCTTTTTCAAGGGCACTACCTGTAAATTGGGACTTGAAATTCCTGTGAAACTTCATTATGATGATAGCGGAAATTCTCCGGAGGCATGCGAAATGGATGAACGTTATATCGGAATGCTGAAGCAGACCGTCTGTCAGTCCGCCCGGGGTATGACGCGTGGCCCGTCCGGCTGCCTGAAGCATCCCTATGTGGTGCCCTGCACACCGGACAGCCCCTATTATTCCACCACCTTGTGGGACTGGGATGCCTGGCTGACCTGTGTTTCCCTGGAGCAGGTCTGCGCGGATACCGGTCATCCCGGCGCCTTCATGGCGTAGGAGCGGGGCAGCGTGCTGAATTTTCTGGAGCACTGCGCCGAAAACGGGGACATGCCCATCTGTCTGACAGCTGAGGGTAACCCGCTGAAGCAGCGCGCCGTTCCCGTTTCCGATGAGTCCAACATGCACAAGCCGGTGCTGGCCCAGCAGGTGGCTCTGCTTGTACAGCGCAGCGGCGGACAGATGGACTGGATCCTATCCTGGATGGATACCCTGGAGCGCTATCTGACCCGCTGGCTGACCGTGCATTGCCACACGGAGACCGGGCTCCTGTACTGGCAGGATGATTTCGCGGTGGGTGTGGATAACGACCCGGCCGTCTTCTTCCGCCCGGCCAAAAGCTGCGGCTCTATCTTCCTCAACTGTCTGATGGTGCGCGAGCTGCAGGCCATGGGCTATCTTTGGGAGCAGGCAGGCTCCATGGAGCGGGCCGCCGGTTGGCGCAGGAAAGCCGATACGCTCACCGAAAGCATCAACCGCCACTGCTGGGACGAGCGGGACGGCACCTATTACAGCGTGGATCTCAATCTGCTGCCCGTTTCCGACAGGGACTGGCTGCACCGCGGCGCGCCCCGGGATTATCCCTGCCTCATCATGCGGCTGGACAGCTGGAGCAGCTTCCTGCCGCTGTGGGCGGGCATTGCTTCCCCGGAGCAGGCCGTCCGGATGGTGGATCGGCTGCGCGATGAGCGTACCTTCAGCTGCCGCGCCGGCATCCGTACCCTCTCCCGGCTGGAAAAGATGTACAGCCTCGCCGCCACCAACAATCCCTCCAACTGGCGCGGGCCCGTCTGGGGCGTCAGCAACTATCTGATCTTCTCCGGCCTGCTGAAATACGGCTATACATAGGATGCCCGTCAGCTGGCGGAAAAGACAGTCCGCCTGTTCGGCCGGGATCTGGAGATCAACGGCTGTCTGCATGAATACTACCACCCCGACACCTGCCAGCCCATCATGACCCACGGCTTCCAGAATTGGAACCATCTGGTGCTGAACATGATCGCCTGGCTGGAGGACCGTCCCTTCATCGATACCTTCTGACAACGGAAAGGAGTTTTACCATGGTGATCTGCTGTATCGGAGACAGCCTGACGGAGGGCGACTACGGCATCAAAAACACCCGCGGCGTAGCCAACGTCCATGCTGAAAACTATCCCTATTTCCTCGCAAAGCTGACCGGCGCCGAGGTGCGCAACTATGGCAAATGTGGCTGGCGTTCCTCGGATATGCTGGCCTGGTACCGCACCGGCGCCGTGAAGGTATCGGATGCCGATGTCATCCTCGTGATGCTGGGCACCAACGGCGGGCAGTCCTCCACCGGGGATTCCCCGGACAACCGTGCTTACCGGGAGCTGATCGCCTTGCTGCGTAAGGACGCGCCGGGGGCCCGGCTCTTTCTCTGCACACCGCCCCATGTGACGGTGGATCCCGCCATGGCCAACTGCGGCTACGCCCCGCAGGTGGCAGAGGCCGTCGCCTTTGTGCGGCAGGTGGTGCGGGAAACCTGCCTGCCGCTGATCGACCTGGCCGCCGATCCTCACTTCACCGATGCCACCGAGGCGGTCATGCAGCCCAATGACGGTCTGCACTTTACCGAAACCGGCTACCGGACCCTGGCACAGATCATCTATCAAGCCATCCTATAAGAAAAAAGGCTGCGCGGCAGCCTTTTTCTGTGGTCTTTATTCAAACTGTGCGGAATACAGATTATAGTAGAAACCTTTCTTCTCCATCAGCTCGGCATGCGTGCCCTGCTCCACCACATCGCCCTCGTTCAGCACCAGGATACGGTCCGCGTGCTGGATGGTGGACAGGCGGTGTGCGATAACAAAACAGGTCTTGTTGCTCATCAGCTTGCGCATGGCCGCCTGGATCTGCCGCTCGGTGCCGGTATCCACGTTGGAGGTCGCCTCGTCCAGGATCAGCATACGGGCATCATAGAGCATGGCCCGGGCGATGGTCAGCAGCTGCTTCTGTCCCTTGGAGATATTGCCGCCGTCCTCGCTGATGATGGTGTTGTAGCCATCCGGCAGGCGCATGATGAAGGGATGGATATGGGCTGCCTTGGCGGCCTCCTGCACCTCCTCCATGGTGGCGTCCTGTTTGCCATAGGCGATGTTGTCAAAGATAGTCCCCCGGAACACCCAGGTATCCTGCAGCACCATGGACCAGGAGGTACGCAAACTGGCCCGTTGACAGTCCCGAATGTCCTGACCGTCCACCGTGATCTGCCCGCTCTTGGGATCATAGAAGCGCATCAACAGATTGATGATGGTGGTCTTGCCCGCGCCGGTGGGGCCTACGATGGCGATCAGCTTGCCCGCCTCCGCCTCCAGGCTCAGATCCTTCAGGATGATACGCTGAGGCGTATAGCCGAAGGACACATGGCTCATGGCCACATCGCCCCGGACGTTGCTCAGCGGCAGCGCGTTCTCCGCGTCCGCGCTTTCCTCCTCGCTGTCCAGCAATTCGAAGATGCGCTCCGCGGCAGACAGTGCCGAAAAGATCTCGTTCACGATGTTGGCGATCTCGTTGATGGGGCCGGAGAACTTGCGGGAATAGAGCACAAAGGAGGAGATCTGGCCCAGGCTGGCCAGGCCGTTCATGTACAGCACCGAACCCAGCGTCGCCACCAGGCCCAGGGAGACATTGTTGATGCAGCCCATGGTGGGACCCATGGCTACGCCATAGTACTCGGCGTCAAAGTAGGCATCCGCCGCGGCTGAGTTTACCCCGTCAAAGCGATCGTCCGCATGTTCCTCATAGGCATAGGACTGGATCGTCTTCTGACCGGAGAACATTTCCTCCACAAAACCGTTCATGGCGCCGTAGTTTTTTGACCGTTTGGAAAAGCGGGGACGGGTTCGCTTGCGCATGTATACCGTATAAAATACGGAGACCGGGATCGTCACCAGCACGATCAGGGACATGACCGGCGAAATGGTGATCATCATGAACAGAGAGCCCACAACGGTCACACTGCTGGTGATAATGGACACGATATCCGTACCCAGGGAGGTGGAGATCACGTCCACATCATAGGAGGATCGGCTGATGATATCACCGGCGGAGTTCCGGTCAAAGAAGCCCACCGGCAGACGCATCAGCTTGTCAAAGATATCCTTGCGAAGGTTCCGGGCGATCCACTTGCTGACTTTCATCATCAGCACATTGATGGCAATGGTCAGGATGGACGAAGCCGCGTAGCAGATCAGCATGCGCTTGGCGTAATACCAGACCCGGTCAAAATTGACCTTGCCCACACCTGCCGCCGCCTCATTGATGGCATTGCCCGCCAGACTCGGGCCCAGCAGGGAGAGGATATTGCTGAGCACCGCCATCACCAATACGATACCGATGACCAGTCTGTATTTTCCAAGATATGAGAGCAGGCGCAGCATCGCACCCTTGGCGTTCTTGGGTTTGGTTCCGTGCGTAATCGGCGGCATGCTTACTTCACCTCCCCCATCTGCGTCTGATAAATCTCCCGATAAGCCGGGCAGGAGGCCATCAGTTCTTCATGGGTGCCCTGTCCCAGAATGGCTCCCTCATCCAGCACCAGGATATGGTCCATATTCATAATGGAACTGATCCGTTGCGCCACCACCACCATGGTGATGTCCCGATGCCCTTTGGCGATGGCCTGGCGCAGCGCGGCATCCGTCCGGTAATCCAGCGCGCTGGAAGAGTCGTCCAGGATCAGTACCTCATGGTTTCCCGCCAGGGCACGGCTGATCAGCAGCCGCTGCTTCTGTCCGCCGGAATAGTTGGCGCCGCGGATATCCACCGCACGGTCAAAGCCCTCCGGATAATGCCGGATGAAGCCGATGGCCTGGGCCTCCTCCGCGGCCTTCTCCAGCCCGGCATCGTCCACATCCCGGCCAAAGGAGAGATTCTCCCGCAGGGAATCCGCAAACAGCACGTCATTCTGCAGCACCACGCCGAACTTGCGCCGCAGTTCGTCAATGTCATAGGTGCGCACGTCCCGGCCGTCCACAAACACCGCACCCTCGGTAGCATCGTAGAAGCGCATCAGCAGGTTGATGATGGTCGTCTTGCCACAGCCCGTGGGGCCGATGATGCCCAGGGAGCCACCCTTCGGAATGGAGAAGTCGATATTCTTCAGGGCCATGCGGCGGTCCTCATTGGCTTTTTCCCGGCCATAGGAGAAGGACACATGATCAAACACCAGGAAGCCGTCACGGTCCGTATGTGCGGCCTGCTCCTCCGGCACTGCGGAGAGCTCATCCTCCAGCGCCAGTACCTCCGCAATGCGGTTCGCGGAAGCATTGGCCTTGGACAGCATCATGAACACTCGGTTCAGTGCCATCACACTCGTCAGGATCATATTAAAATAGGTAAGGAAGGCCAGGATCACGCCGGGCTGTGTCACGCCGTCATTGACCCGCTGCGCGCCCACCAGCACCACAATGATCAATCCGATATTCAGCGCAAAGGTGATCAGCGGCCCCGGCAGGGCCATCACGATACCCGCCTTGGTTTCACGCTGCGCCATTTCTTCATTGATGGTATTGAAGCGATCCATTTCATGCTTTTCCCGGGACAACGCCTTGACCACCCGGATGCCGGTGATGTTTTCGCGCATGACCCGCACGATGTCGTCCACGCCCTGCTGTACCTTGTCATACAACGGGATGCCTTTGCGTGAAACGAACACCACCACCAGGATCATAATGGGGGCCATGATGCACAGGATGGACGCCAGGCCCGTATCCATACTCAGGGTCACCGCAATGCCGCCCACCAGCATGATGGGGGCCCGGATGCCGATGGTCTGCAGCCGCTGCACAATATTCTGGATATTATAGGTATCCGAGGTCATTCTCGAGGTCAGGGACGGAAGCGTGACCGAGTCCGTCTGTTCACCGGACAGTGTAATGGAACGGGCAAACAGATCCCGGCGGACTTCATAGCCCACCTTGCGTGAGGAACGGATCGCGCTTCGATTGGCTGTCACATTGAAAAAACGGGTCACTATGGCCAGCAGGATCATCCCGACGCCCCACAGCAGCACCGCGCTCAGCGAATGCGTCGGTGCCACGCTGTCCAGAATATGCTCCATCACATAGGGGATCATCAGCTCCATCATGGTGCCGGTCAGCTTCAGCAGCATGGAAAGCACGATCATTCCGGCACAGGGCTTCACATATTTCAGAATATATTTCATTGCTCCTCCACCCTCTGCAAGGCAGCATACAGCATCAGCCAGAAGGCCTGCATTTCCGTTGATGTTCCGTTATGGGCAAAATCCGGAGAGCCGGGGCAGTCACGGATCGCGCCCAGCCGGTCTGCGTGTCCGCCAACGGTATCCAGGATACACCGTGCAGGCTCCAGCACCTCCGCGGACAGAAAGCCCGCCTCATACAGGATCACCTGGCTATAGGCCTGCATGGTGGCTGCCTGACACTCCTCGAAGCTTGTTGTATCATCCAGGACATCCCGGTATAATCCGCCCGGCAGCCGCCAGGGCTCCATCGCCGCGGTAAGCTCCTTGTACAGCGACAGCAGCGTCGGTGCATATTCGCTCTCCTTGCCCAGCACCCGCAGTGTCCAGGCAAGGCCCGTCAGGATCCACCCGTTGCCTGCGGCCCAGGGATCCCGGCGCACCCATCGCTTCTCCTCAGCATTCCACCGGTGAGCGTACAGTCCGTTGGGCAGCCGCAGGGCATCGCACAGCCCAACCATCTGCCGCACCGCAAACGCAGTCTCTCCGGCCATAGCCATGGAAGCAGGCAGCATAGCCGCGGAATCCGCCCACAGCTCCGGCAGGCCCAGGATATGCCAAAGGATGCCCTCCGCCGTTTTCTGGTCGCTTTGCAGATAAAAATCCCGGCTCCGTTCCGCCGCCTGCAGATAGCGCTTCTCACCGGTCAGCTTCCAGGCGTAAAGCACCGATTGCATGCACAGCGCCGGATCGGTCTGCACCCGGGTGTTTTCCACCGTGCACAGCCGTCCATCCGCGTTCTGACGGGTCAGCATATCCTCACAGGCCGCCAGGAACAGCTGCTCCTCGCCCAGCTCATAAAGCGCCATTCCCGCAATGCCCTGCTCCCAGCACTGGCGAGCCCGGCACAGCATATTGTTCAGGATCCGTTGCCGCAAGGGTCGTTCCATTTCGTCTTTCCCCCGCCTGTTTCAAATTCCGGTAATTATTGTAACTTTCGGCAGTTTATTTGTCAAGGAACGATTCTTTCTTTCAAATTTTCATATGGACAATCGGCACTTTATTTGGTACAATATAGAAGGGTCTGTCTGCTTTTGTTGTACAGATTTCCATTATTCAAAACGTTTTGAGGAGAAATTGCTATGAGAAAAGCGGTTTGTTTCCTTCTCATTCTTATGGTGCTCTCTTTTGCATTTTCTGCCTTTGCAGATTGCCAGGGGATCGCATATGTTTCTGTGAAAAGCGCCATGAAGGACGCGCTCGGTGATGATGTTGCAGACAGGGTCAGCGGTTCTTTGGATGATGCGGACCTGACTGTGCAGCTTTCCGATTCCGGCGCGTGCCTTTCCGTCAACGGCGTTTCCGTTCAGTTGAAGGACACCACCGCCGCTGCCTTGAATGCCAGTCTGCAGATCGATCAGTGGTCCTCCTGGATTGAGGAGCTGCAGGCCCGGTTGGATATGAATACAGCCGGCATTGAGCTGCGCAATGACGTCTACAGTTCTCTGTTTACGCAGAGCCGTTATGTTGTTTCCGACAAGACCGGCACTGTGGCCTTGCTGGAAAATGAACTGGTCCGCTGGCTGTTCTCCATTGCCGGAGAGGACCTGACTACACTGGAAGCCAATCTTCCCGAAGCCGAATGCAGTGAATTGTCCTATTTTCAGAACGACATCAACTATCTGATGCAGTTGGATATGACCGTTGACGGAGAGGATTATCTCATCCGGGTAATGCATGACGCCGTCGGCTTCACCGCTTCTCTGTATATTGATACCAGTGTCACCGACTGGGACGCTGCGATCAGCGCCATTGAAGATGGGGTCAGTGGGCATGGCGTCGTCTCCTTCCTGCTGGCGGACGAGGAAGAGACATACTTTGAGATCACCTCTTTGAATGGAGAAAGCGAGCAGACCTGGGAGATCACCAAACCCGTCTCCGCCAACGATGAAGCAGACATGGATTATCTGCTGCGCCGGAACGGAAAAAAGTATCTGGATGTAGAGATCCTTTTCGTTCCCGTAAACGCTGTTGATGTTTCCGGTATGACCCTTGAGAGTGCTTCCCTTCTGATGGACACTGACCTGGCCGATGCTGTGAAGACTGTATTGGAGACGGTAGAAGGTGCGGAATAAGATCATAGCCTGGCTGCGCCGCTTTCGTGATGTGCTCCCGATTGCCGCGTTGCTTGCATTCATGTATTGCGTTTTCGGTTCTTTGGAAGTGGTCCTGACCAGTGCAAAAGACTTTTCTTTCACCTTCAATCAGGCACTTCTTCCCTTGTCCCTTGTCTGCGTTGCAGTCACCCTCGTTTTTTCTGCGGTGATGGCCTGTTTTCGTGGGGTCGGTTTGCGCATCGTTACCGGCTTGTTTACCGGGGTAGCGCTATGCAGTTATCTGCAGAATCTTGTATTGAACCTGGATCTGGGCATGCTGGAGGGTGAAGAGATCGATTGGACCGCTTACGGCAATCACGGAATGATCAATCTTCTCGTCTGGGTTGCCCTGCTGATCGCGATTCTGATCGCAGCCATCCTGCTTAAAAAACACTGGCGAACAGTTTCCATGTGCGTATGTGGATTATTGCTCATTATGCAAGTATCCGCACTTGCTATTTCCGCTATCACCTATGGTGCCAGTATTGGCGAGGACCTGACCAAGCGTTACGCGCTTGACGGAGAGGACCAGTATACGGTTTCCACGGAAGGAAACATCATCATGTTTGTGGTGGATTATTGTGCCAACACCTACTATGATGAAACTGTTGCAGCCTATCCATAGGTTGCAGAATGGTTCAAGGATTTCACCAACTACACCAATTGTGATCCTACCTATATCGGAACCTTTCCTTCTTTTACCCATATGCTGACCGGCTATGATTTTGATACCACGGTTACCATCGATCAGTGGTTCAGCAATGCCTGGAACAGTGACAGTGCCAACGCCTTCTACAGCGCTTTATCCGATTTGGGTTACAGTATGCGGCTCTATACGGTCGCTCCCAAAAATCTTGGTTTGGAGTATGCTTCAGGCAAAATTTCCAACGTCGTGGATAAAGAAGCCAATGGTGCTGTTCTTGATGTTCATTATGATGAAATGGTCTCCAATTGTGTAAGATTGGCGTGTTTCCGCTACGTTCCTCACCAGTTCAAAAGATACTTTACCGTCTCTTCCGCCGACTTTAGCGGCGTTGTAACCTCCAGAGCCATCGGTTCCGAAGTTGTCCATGACCGTCATTGGTATCTGGAAAATCTTCGTGCCTCAGGGCTGTCAGCGGACGATTCCTGTGGCAAACTGCTGACAGTTCAGCACCTTCGCGGCACGCACGCCCCCTATCTGGTGAGCGAAAACGGTACCTACCAGGAAGATGCCACCATGGTCGAGACTGCCCGCGGCAATTTCCTGATGATCAAGGAATACATGGATCAGCTGAAGGCCCTGGGATTGTATGATGATGCCACCATCATTGTCACTTCCGATCATGGCGATAAAGAAAACAACATGCAGGTCGTCTATCTGATCAAACAGCCCGGCGAGTCTCATAAAAGCACTGTAACCAATGCCGCGCCGATCTCCCACATTGATATGATCGGCACCCTGCTGCAGGCTGCCGGAGGCAATGCTGCTTCTTTGGGCCTGACCACCATCTATGACTGGTCAGAGGATGAAGAACGGGTGCGTACTGTAATGCACAATGCCATGGACAACAACTATCCCAAAGTGCATAAATATGGCAGTACATCCACCGGTACGCATACTGTCATGTATCTCTATACCTACGAGGGTGATCTGAAATAGCTCCGTAAGCAGGTCAAACGCGGCCCGACGCAGATCCTTCCCTTGACAGAATCCTTCAACTGAGACAGAAGGTGATGAAAGCTTGAGCGCTGTCTATTCCCTGATTGGTGTACCGTTGGGTGCTGTCATGCGGTTAGCCTATCAGCTGTGCAGGAATTATGGCATTGCCATTTTACTGTTCACACTGGTTTCCAAGGTCATCCTGCTTCCTATCGGTGTCTGGGTTCATAAGAACTCCATCAAGGTCGTGCGCATTCAACCCCAGATCAATCTGCTGAAGGTGCGTTTCTTCGGTGATCGTGACAGCATCGCCTAGGAGACCAACAATCTGTACAAGCGGGAAAAATACAATCCTTTGGCCAGTCTGATTCCTTTGGCTTTACAGTTGATCCTGTTGATGGGACTCGTGGATGTGATCTACCATCCCCTGACCTACCTGCTTCAGCTTCCGCAAGGCACCCTGGATCAGCTGTATGCCCTGACGGCGGAGTTGAATCCTGCGGTCAATGTCTCCGCTTCCAATATTCAGATCCGTGTGATGGAAGCAGTACGCAATACAGAATGGCTACCGCAATTCACCACGCTTCAGATTACCGTAGCTGACGGTACCTGGGAGGAATTGCTGCAAAGCATTGCAGCGCTGAACACTTCCTTCCTGGGCATAGACCTGTGCGCCATTCCCTCAGAGTCACTGACCACCCTGTGGTTTATACCTTTGATCGCCGGGTTTGCCGCCTGGCTGCTGTGCTACAGTCAGAACAAGGCCAATGTGCTGCAGTCCGAACAGGGTGCCATCAACAAATATGGCACCATGGCATTATCAGTAGGCATCTCCCTGTATCTTGGTTTCTTTGTCCCTGTGGGATTGGCGTTATACTGGACAGCCAGTAATCTCTTTGCCATTCTTCAGCTGTTGTTGCTGAACGCCATTATCGATCCAAAGAAGTACGTAGATTATGATGCTTTGGAGGATAGCCGTAAAAAGCTTGCGGAGCTTCAAAAGGTCGGCACTTCTTATACAAAGGAGGAAGCCCGGGAGTATGCCCGCCGGGAGAAGGCCGATTATAAACGCTTTTTCTCCGTTGTCAACAAGCATGTCGTCTTCTATTCCGAAAGGAACGGCTTCTACAAGTATTTTGAGGCAATCATCAAAGAGCTGCTGGATCGTACCAATCTTTCGATTCATTATATTACCAGCGACCCGAAGGATGATATCTTCCGTCTGGCGGAAAAAGAACCCCGTATCCGGCCTTACTATATCGGTGAACGTAAGCTGATCACGCTGTTCATGAAAATGGACGCGCAGATGGTCATCATGACCATGTCAGACCTTGAAAACTATCACTACAAGCGCAGCTATGTCCGCAAAGATATAGAATACGTGTATGTGTTCCATTATCCGCTCAGTACCCATATGGTGCTGCACACTGGCGCCCTGGATCACTACGACACGATCCTTTGTGTAGGCGACTTTCAGTTTGCCGAGATCCGCAAGCAGGAAGAGCTGTACCACTTGCCTGCAAAGAATCTGGTTGCCTGCGGCTACGGTCAACTGGAAAAGCTTGCCACTGCTTATCATCAAATGGAACATGCGGAGCGTAAACAGCCTAAAATTCTGGTTGCCCCCTCCTGGCAGAAGGACAACATACTGGATTCCTGTATTGATCCACTGCTGCATGAATTGCTTGGGCAAGGCTTTGAGGTCGTGGTTCGTCCGCATCCGGAATACGTCAAACGCTATGGTGCCCGCATGGATGAGATCGTACGGCGCTATGCAGATTATACCGGCGATGACCTCCGGTTCGAGTTGGATTTTACCAGCAATACTTCCCTTTTCGATTCCGATGTTGTCATCTCTGACTGGTCCGGTACGGCATATGAGTTCTCCTTCGTTACACTGAAGCCCTGTGTATTTGTGGACACGCCCCCCAAGATCAATAACCCGGATTATGTAAAGCTCGGCATTGAGCCTTTGGAGTTCACGCTCCGTGACCAGGCCGGCATCCGGATCTCTCCTGCTGACTTCTCCGGTCTGGCCGACAAACTGCGTGAGTTGATCCTGCACGCGGATGATTACCAGACCAGGCTGCTTTCGCTCCGTGATCAAACCATCGCCAATTTCGGACACAGTGGCGAAATTGCCGAACGCTATATCGTTGATTCACTGAAAAAGCATGCTTCCCAAGCAAAGGATCAAGACAACCATTAATTCTGTATTTTTCAGACCAGAAAGGAAGGTACTCTACCATGGATAAGAAGAACGTCGTCATTCTCAGCGCAGGCACTATGCTGTCTGTTTCCATCATGACCATGAACCATGCCCAGGCTTACATCGATCCTTCTGTAACCACTTTCGCCATCCAGGCGATCGTCGGTGTAGTAGTTGCCGCCGGCGCAGTCATTGCCGTATGGTGGCGCAAAGCCAAGAAGAAGGTCAATCAGGCTCTGAACATCGATGAGAATCGTAACAAGGAAGTCGAAGAGGAGCTTCAGGAAAAAGATCCCATTGAGAAGAAATAATCCCAAGCAAGGAGTTTCACTATGAAGAAAATCATCGCGTTGCTGCTTTCCGTTCTTCTGGTTCTCGGATCATTTTCGGCAGTGGCGGAAATGACCGTTGTCACCAAGGAAAACAAGGTCCTTTACAAGCAGGGTGACAAAGGAAAAGAAGTCTCGACCATCCGCGAACGTCTTTATGAACTGCAGTACATCACCGGTAACTATCATGCGTCCGAAAGCTATTCCTCCAGTGTTACCGAGTCCGTCACTTCCTTTCAGAAGAAGAATGGTTTGACCGCCACCGGTAAGGTGGACCAGGAAACCTGGGATCTGCTTTTCTCCGATCATGCCATCAACGCCCTGGGCGTTGTATGGAATGAGAACAATAACCACAATGCGACCTCAAATTATTGCCTGCTTGGTGATGAGCAGTTCTACGCCGGTTCCGACGGCAATGTGATCGTGATCATCCTGGATACCTTCCCCTCCTCCTATTTTGATATTCTGGTAAAGTCTGTAAGCGATTATGCCGATGGGCTCGAGGATTTCACCTACTATGACAATTACGACAGCTGCTACATTGGGACCTATCCGTCCATGGCCCATCTGCTGACCGGTTATGAATTGAACACAGACGTGACCATCGGGCAGTGGTTCCATGATGCCTGGACCAGTGATTCTGCTCAGTATTTCTATGGCAAGCTGAAGGAATATGGCTATGACTCCTACTTCTACTCCGTAGCCCCATCAAACTGCGGCATCAAAAGCGAAGCCATGGCTTATTTTTCCAATTTGGTTCGCATAAGTGACTATTCCGGCAATGCCTCATCCGGCAAAGTCAGTGAGGATTTCTATACCTACGTGCAGGATGGCGTGACTGTAGTCCCCGGCAAACGGTTCATCGTTCAGCATTTGAAGGGACTGCATTATCCTTACCTGGTCGATACCAACGGCAACAAGGTAAAAAGCTCTACTACAGCAAAATCCATTGAGGGCTGGTGGAAGATCACCAAAACCTATCTTGAGCAGCTCAAGGCGGCCGGTGTTTATGATAATTCCACGATTATCATTACTACAGACCATGGCACCAAGCTTACTTCCGACCTGCAGTCTATTTTCCTGATCAAGGAAGCCGGAAAGACCGGTACCGGGCTGACCACCAACAGTGCTCCTGTTTCCCATGCGGAATTTATCTCCACGGTCCTCTCCTGCATCGGTGTTCCGGAAGAGGAGTTGCCGGATAAGAGCATCTACGATTTCTCATAGGACGATGAAAGGGAGCGTACCCTGTTCATCAACTACAAGCAGAACGGGTACGGTCAAAAGGTAAAATACAACGGCACCGGTATGGGCTCCCACAATGTATGGCTGGGCTACACCTATACCGGAGATCTGAGTGACCTGAAAAAACAGTTCAAGCGCGGGCCTTCCGTGAAGGTCGAAATGAACCAATCCTTTAACTAAAGGATCCGCAGGAGGAAAAAGCTATGCTGCGTCGATTGCTTGCGTTGCTGCTCCTCCTGCTTTTTTACTGTCCTTCTGCCTCGGCCGATGATTCACCTGTGCTCCGGCTGCTCTCTCCCCGGCTGAATTATTTTATCAGCAAAGAGGCCACTCTGGAGCTGAAGGATGCAAGCGGATCCATCCTCTCCTCTTCTGTTCTGCTTCGTTATCGCGGCAGTACCTCCGCTTTTTATGAAGGGAAACGCAATTACAGGCTCACCCTGACAGATGTTGAAGGTGAGCCATTGTGTCTGAGTCTGCTCGGCCTGCGTGAGGATGATGACTGGCTGCTTGACGGCATGTATGGTGATCTCTCCCGTCTGCGCAACAGGACCGCCATGGACCTTTGGGACAGCCTGTACACGCTTCCGTGGTGCAATGCTTCGGGTGCCATCCATGGTACGCTGACCGAATTATGGTTCAATGATATCTGCAAGGGTATCTACGCCCTGAATGAACGTTTGGACCGCAAACAGCTTCAGCTATCAAAACACGGTGGCCGCATCTACAAAACCATCAATCCCAGCCAGGACGGTGTCGATCTGACGGATTTTTCCGGGACGGATCTGTCCCTGCCCTCCGCAGAAGATCAGACCTGGTATAACTTTGAGGTAAACTGGTCCGGCGACTCCGGCAATCCCTGGAGCAGCCTTGTCACTCTTTGGCAATTTGTTTCCACCGCTGATGACGAAACCTTTGCACAGGACGTCTGGAAATATCTGGATGCGGAAAACTGCGCAGATTATTATGTGTTTATCAACATGCTCGGCTGCTCCGACAATATGTGCAAAAACATGATCTTCTGTGTGCAGGATACACGCAAGGAAGAACGCTTGTATTTGATTCCATGGGACCTGGACGCCTCTCTTGGACGTCTGTACGATAACACAGAAGCCCCCACAGATGTTCTTTTTTCCAACGGCCTGTTTGAGCGTCTGTTACAGCTGCCTGCTTTCTGTGAGCTGGTCCGTTCCCGCTATGCACTTTGGCGCAGCGACAAGCTTTCCCTTTTCCAGGTCCAGTCAGCTATGCAAACCTATATCGATTATTATGAAACAAATGGCCATCTTTCGCTCGAAGAATCCTGCTTTCCGGAATATAAAAACGCCCTGACAGGAGCGGTCATTCCACTCTCTGTCAGGGATGAATGGTCTTATATGATCGAATGGCTGACAGAACGCTATACTTTTCTTGACGGCTTATGGCTCTGAACTGACCACTCCATTCCGCGTATAAACATCACCGGTTGGCACTGCGTTCAATCCCTTGCTGATCACATATTCCTCCATATCCGGGAGATAGCCGCCATTGGCATGGGTCGTTGGATAGTACAGGAAGCGTCGCTGCTCATCCGTTTCTTCCGTCAGGCTGAAGATCGCTGTCTGCGTTTCAGGTACCTCCAGACCGGCACAGGCCAGAATCGTTGCATGCAGATTTTTCTGCGAAGCGCATACCGTACTGATTTCAATACTTCCCTGTGCGTTGGGCGTCTTCAGCATAAAGGTGGGATATGCCAGGCCATCGTCGAAACGTCCATGGTCGGACATGATGATAATGGTTGCATCATCATAGATTCCAAGCTCCTTCATTTGACGCAAATAACTGCTGATGCCTTTAAGCACTCCCCTTGTCTGATCATATGCTGTGGACTGCCATCGACCAACGAAATTTCCGTCAGCATCCATATCGCAAGGCAAATGGGATCCAAAGAAATGATAGAACCGGAAGGTCTTCTGTTCCTGCAGTGTCAGTGTCTGCTGAAGCCGCTGTTGATTCACATAGTTATCGGTTTCATACAGTGAACTTCCATCCGCCGCCGCAAAATAATCCTAAAAATCATAAGTATAGAATTCAAAGGCCCGCTTCAGGAAATGAGGCAGATAGGTAAACGCCGTGAACTTCATCATCTGCCCTGCCAGGCCCCATGGATCGCCAATGATCCTGGTGCCTTCGCGTACATTGCCGGCGATCGCAACAACATCGTCATCCAGATACCGGGGGTCTGTATAGATCCCTATGTCATAGTCCGCGGCCAGCAGCTCCTGCCACAGGTCCACATCCTCATAGGCTGTCGTAAGGAACTACCGCATCGTCTGCTTGTTTTCGTACCACTTGCCGGTAAGAATATAAGGCAGACTCATTTTCGTTTTGGAATAGGAGCCTGTAAAATCAGTATAATAGGTAAAGCCTTCCATTTCAGAAAGCTCCTCCGGGTGTTCTTCCAATATCTGCTGGATATAGCCGGTATCACAGGCATCGATCAGGAAGATCACCGTATTTTGATTGGAGGAGAGCGTCATCGCATCATCATCGGTAACAATAAAGCCTTCCGCCTGATACGTCAAAGGTGTAGTCACCAATGTGATCACCATGGTCAGAAGTTGCACAACCGTCAGGAAAGCGCCGCCCGCTGTTGCACCCAACCGCAGCCATTCGCGCTTGATCAGGCTCAGTATCACAGCAATTGCCAGGATCCCCGCCCAGATCGCTGTATTTACAATTCCCTGAGTGACCAGTGTATCCCATTGTACACCGCGTCCGTCCAGCTCACCATAGTTCATATTGAGGAAGTTTCCCTGAAGGTAGACTCCAAGCCCCAGTGCAAACACAATTGCCGTAAAGATATACAGTGCTTTTTTAGGAAGCAAGCATCCGATCCCCATCAAAAGAGCCAGCACAGCCAGCCCGATCAGTGCTACATAGGGGATGCAGTCAAAAATGGAAAAGCTGAAATCCACCTGATTCCCCAGGAATAAATTCACCGGGCCAAAGAGGAACAGCGTTCCGGTCAAAAGAAGAGCGGCACATAAAAGCGCCATCAGTTCCTTTTTCTTTGCTTTGATCTTCATTCGTTCTCTCCCCCAGTTATTTACAGATCCTCCGGGATCAGCCGGATGATCTCCTTGAAGGGCATGCAGATATCGTCACATTCCTTGGCGCGGTGGTGCTCCAGGATGAGCTTTGCCGCGTTCTGCATGGCCGGGAAGCCGGTGCGGGTCAGCTGGTTGGCATAGATGACCACATTCACGCCGCGGGCTTTGAATTCTTCCTCCGTAACCGTATTGAAGGACGTAGGCACCACCACAAGCGGCGTCACGGCATCCTTTGCGCGGAATTTCTCCACGAATTCGAAGATCTCCGCAGGATCCTTCTTGCGGCTATGGATCATGATGGCATCAGCCCCGGCATCCGTAAAGGCAAAGGCACGCTCCAGCGCATCCTCCATGCCGCGCTCCAGGATCAGGCTTTCAGTACGGGCACAGATCATAAAATCCTTCGTCTTTTGTGCCTTTTTACCGGCACGGATCTTGGTACTGAAGTTCTCGATGCTGTCCTGTGTCTGCTGTACTTCCGTTCCGAAGAGAGAGTTTTTCTTCAAGCCGGTCTTATCCTCAATGATCACCATGGAAACGCCCATGCGCTCCAGCGTGCGCACCGTATACACAAAATGCTCTGTCAGCCCACCGGTATCTCCGTCAAAGATGATCGGCTTGCTGGTGACCTCCATGATATCATCGATCGTGCGGAACCGGCTGGTCATGTCCACCAGTTCTATATCAGGCTTGCCTTTTGCCGTGGAATCGCACAGGCTGGAGATCCACATGGCATCAAACTGACGGGCCTCGCCGTTCTGATACACCACGGTCTTCTCCGCGATCAGTCCGGTCAAGCCGCTATGTGCTTCAATTGCGGAGACGGTCCCCTTTAATGCGATTGCCCGACGCAGACGGCCGCGCCGCGCATCCGGCGTCGACAGTTCCATCCGCGCACGCTTTTCGATCTCATCATATTTGGCTTCCCGGGCATAGGGATATTCCACCAGCTTGCCGCCATAAGAGGCGAGAACAGATACGACCTCATCGCGAATAGGACGTTGAATCCCGTTCACCCAGTCATCGCCATGGACCACATAATCCGGTCTGTACTTCAGCAGGTTGTCGGCATAGCTCAGTTTTTCCTGGGGTACGGCCTTCCATACGCCGGACACACTCTCAAACATAGCTTTGCGCTCAGCAAAAGGCATCAGCGGATACCGCTTATAGGTGATCACCGCTTCATCCGTCAGCACACCTACGATCAGCTTGCCCAACCGCGCAGCTTTCCGGATGAGCGCAATATGTCCACTGTGCAGGATATCCGTGGAAAAGGCCAGGTAGACCGTCCGGTTTTCGATCTCCTTCAGTCTTGCACTGACGACCGCCAGGTCCTCCGGATTATCGATCTCCGCGCACAGCTGATGCTCCACGTCCAGCGGAACGATACCGCACTCTGTTTCATTCAGCGCGTTCTCCGCATAGCATTTCACCTGACCTGCCTCGCAGAATTCCACGATCTTATCCAGCCAGATCTGCATATCCTTTTGCTTCAACAGATACAGCGGCTGTGCGGCAAGCGCATCATTGAAGAATTCAATGCCCACCTTGCGGATCACGCCATCCTGTATGACGGCCTTGAAATCCTTTTCCGGCAGCGGAACGGCAGAACTTACCGTCATACAACTGGACGTTGAAGCCAGCACCGCATCCAGCACTGCATTTTCGAAAACCAGATCCCCATGCATGAGCACGATATCATCGTCCAGATATTCCCTGGCACAGTAAATGGAATAAATATAGTTGGTCTCCCGATAAAGCGGGTTCTTCACAAAGGTAAAATGCAGTGGCAGCTCCAGGCTTTGGCAATATTGGACCAGGATCGCATCAAAAAGCCCGGTGGTCATCACCACTTCTGTGATCCCCGTCTCACTCAGCTGCTTCAACTGGCGCGAAAGGATCGTCTCACTCTTGGAAATCTCCGTCATGCATTTGGGATGCTCGGAAGTAAGAACGCCCATGCGGCTTCCCATGCCTGAATTAAGGATCAATGCTTTCATCCGTTCCGCCTCATTTCTCTGATAGTCCTGTTTCATTATATCGCATCATCGCTGAATTGTCCATCGATATAAAAAAAGATTGCATTCCTGAACTGCTTGTGGTAAAATAACAACGATTCCACAGGAAAGGAGGGCTTGCCGATGCCGCACCAGAGGGGAATCAAGCAAGTGGCACAGAATCGTAAAGCCTTCCATGATTACTTTGTGGAAGAACGCTATGAATGTGGGATCGCGCTCTTCGGTACTGAGGTCAAGAGCATGCGCGCCGGCAGGGTCAACCTGAAGGAAAGCTGGGCGCAGATCCGCAATGGGGAGCTGTGGGTGGAAGGCATGCATATCTCCCCCTATGAGCAGGGCAACATCTACAACCGGGATCCCCTGCGCCCAAAGAAGCTTCTGATGCATAAGGCGTAGATCCGCAAGCTGGACAGCCTGGTGGCACGCCAGGGATACACGCTGGTGCCGCTGGAGATCTACCTGAAGGATGGCCGAATGAAGCTGCAGCTCGGCCTGTGCAAGGGCAAAGCAGAGCATGATAAGCGCGACAGTATCGCCAAGCGCGATGCCGACCGTGAGATCCATCGTGCCTTGCGGGAACAGAATCGCTGATTCGTTGTCAGTTCATGCAAACTCATCCATGGGGATGATCCGGTTTCGACGGGGGTTGTCGAGGGCGGGATAAGCGAGCCGCGGACCCTGAACCGCGTATCAACGGGGAAAAAAAGTAACTGACAATAACGAATTTGCTTTCGCGGCCTGATAGGCCGTGACGGTGGCCCGGTTTGACCGCGTGGCCGGATCCCACCGTCATGAACGCGGTGCACGAGTTTGCCTAAGCTTTGCGACAAACCCGTAATATGAAGCTACTGAAGTGCTCAGCCTGTCTGCGGGCGGTGCGCGGAGGGAATGTCAAACCACAGACTGCGCTCGGAGAAGGTCCTGTTATCGAGCTTTCGGACAGGGGTTCGACTCCCCTCATCTCCACCACCCCACTTCAAATCCGAACCCACGGTGGTCTTCGCCAAACGTGTATTCGGCCTCTTGTTCCGTAGGAACACGGAATAAAAGCATCATGCTTCGGCATGGTGCTTTTTTCATCTTTTGGAGTGAACCGCGAGAAATGATAATTTCATCTTTTGGCAGGCGCCGAAAAGACCCGTTTTGAAATTTTCCTACATTATATGTCCCAGCCAGCGAGGGGGTCTAAAAATGGGGCCTGGAGATGAATGAAATTGAAAAAAATTTCGTGAAAACTAATGAAGAAATGGGCTCGCCGCCGCCGCTTAGGGCGGTTAGTTATCCTTACAGTACCTTTATAAATTCATATCGTGTTTTCGTATGAATCTATCACCATGTGATAGGTGTACAGGTTGCAAATTGTACCGAAAATGACATGAAAAGCGCGTTTTTTAGTGTCCTGGACCCGGCACCCATGGCCGGCACCCATGGCCGCGGCAGCGTCGAAGATCTTC